>ERZ827520.1918-NODE-1918-length-21396-cov-3.093997_pt1 | contig 21396 bp, 27 predicted proteins | sample MGYA00519581_ERZ827520 | MGnify/ENA primary metagenome ERZ827520 (study PRJEB31778, sample SAMEA3449339) | human gut metagenome | biome: human gut; feature: human-associated habitat; material: faeces | place: United Kingdom | collected 2010/2012 ...
ACGAGATCCTCATGATGTACCTCAACACCATCTATTACGGCCACGGCGCCTACGGTATTGAGGCCGCAGCTGAGACCTATCTGTCCAAGAGCGCCGCCAATCTCACCCTCACTGAAAATCAGCAGCAGCGCAATGGCAAAGGCACCAATAAGGGTTCGGCCTAACCGCTTTGTTAAGGAGAGCTGCTTTTTTGCTGTTGGCTGCCGCGGCTCATCATTTAAACGATGACTTTCTATAACAATAAAGGAAATCATCGCTGAGGTTGTAATAATATCATTGGCAAGTCTGGAGAAATCAGAAAACTTAGTCAAGCCAAAGCGAAAGGCATCAGCCCCTTCGCCGGCGAGTACAGTATTTGCTGCGAGCAGTAAGATAATAATTAAAGCAATCAGCATCAGGCCCAGCTGCAGCAATAACATAAATATTATCAGAGTCCCAAATAAACGGAAGGGATGTTTGGCAATCAGTTTCATGCTTTTTTCCATGCTTCTGAGAAATTCGGTGACTGCTGAATGAAGATGAAACCAAATAAAAAGGTGAATACGATGGTATTAAGCGCAATCAAAAGCAGCCAATAAAGCAGCGCCAGCTTAACATCGGCAAGCATTGCGTCTTTAATGAATTCAGGAATCGAAAACCTTAAGAAGGAAGCGGTAAATGGAAAACTCGATAGGATGATCAGCAAGGCTAAAAGGATCAGCAGGGGCATGTTTTTTAGGCGCAGATAATTCAGTGATGTTTTCACTGACTGACGGTAAAGTTCAAGCAAACTGAGGCTTTGCTGCTGCCAGCCATATTGACCATAGATTAACAGTGCGGTGATTTCAAAAAACAGCAGTGCCGCGATTAATAAGAAGAAGCTGATTAATAGCAGGATTGATAGGGGATGAATCAGCATCAGGCGTATGTTTTCTTGAGTCAATATACTTAAACCGGTGTTTTTTAGAATCAATGACATGATTCCCTGGTAAAAAGAATAAATCAGAAATGAACTGACTGATCGGTGTATGATTTCAAAATAAAGCAAGGTTGGCCAATTTTGTTTATGAATTGAGAGTGTATTTTTAATTAATTGAATCATTAGCTTCCTCCATTCTCTTCTAGTTTGCGGCAATTAGTTTATTCAATTATAATTCCAGCGCGATTTTAAGAAAGGCTTCCATTTCTCTGGTCAGCCATTTGTTTTTGTGATAAAAGATCTGCCGCCAGCTGATCAGCTGAAAATCACTGACTGGCAGGATTGAGATGCTTTGCTTGGCTACGGCTTCCTCAATCGTAAATTTAGGCAGCAAAGAGATTCCCATGTCAGCGGCAATCAAGCCAATAATAAAATCTGTGTTGCCGATTTCCAAGTAAGGATCAATAGTTTTCTGCTGTGCATATAACTGCTGATCTAAGGCATGGCGGTAACTGACATTATTTTCAGTAAGGATGAAGTTCTCATCTAAAAGATCATTGAGTTTTAATTGCTTGCTTGCGGCTAAGCGATGCTGACTCGATGCGGCAAAAACGATTTCTTCCGGAGCTTCAAATACCTTGATCCAATTTTTATGATTTCTTTTGCTGTCAAGCAGATAGACAAGATCAAGCTCATTGTGATCCATCATCGTTAAGAGCTGATCCGGAGCGGCTGTTTTAATACAGAGTGATACTTGCGGGTATAGCTGATGAAAAGTAGTAAGAAGTTCAGGAAAACGGGTCGCGCACAGTGATTCTACCGTACCAATCCGCAGACTGCCGTTGAGTGCTGAATCTTCACTCACCGCTTGCTTGGCGTGATTGACTTCTTCAATGATCCGCCGGGCATGCTGCAGGAAGCATTCACCCTGCTGGGTTAATGCGATACGTTTGCCGATGCGGTCAAAAAGGCGGGTATTTAATTCTTTTTCCAGCTCATGAATCTGAATCGTAACCGCTGCCTGTGAATAATTTAATTCAGCGGCAGCTTTAGAGAAGCTTTGCAGTTCCGCAATCCTTAAAAAGGTGATGAGTGTTCTAAGTTCCATAATAGCTCCTATAAATTATTTTTAATAATCTTATAAAAATATTAAAAAATTAATATTATGAGTTCATGCTATAATAAAACTAACTAGAAGTCAAGAGGGGTTAGCAATGGATATAAAGGACAGATGTTATCAGGCTTATCTTAATATTTTAAAGAAGGAATTAGTACCCGCGATGGGTTGTACGGAGCCGATTGCGATTGCTTATGCGGCGGCGATTGCCCGTGATGTGCTGGCTGATGAAGTAAAAAAGGTTACGGTTCAGGCCAGCGGCAATATAATTAAGAATGTAAAGAGTGTAGTAGTGCCGAATACCGGCGGCCGTAAGGGGATTGCGGCCGCTGCGGCAGCGGGTATCGTCGCTGGTGATGCCAAAGCAAGCCTTGAGGTAATTGCCAATGTGAGTGAAGAACAGCTGTGTCAGATTGACGCGTTTTTAAAACGTGTACCTATCGATATTGAACATGTTGACAGTGACAGTTCATTGGATATAAGCATCATCGCTGCCAGTGACTTGCATACGGCGCGGGTGCGCATCGTGAGGGAGCATTGCAATGTAGTGCTGAGGGAACGTGACGGTCAATGTCTGTATCAGGGGGATGATGCCGTTATGAGCAGTCAGGAAGATTGCTATGACGCGCTTTCTATGCGGGGAATCTATGATTTTGCCGTGCATGCGGATATTGAGGATGTTAAGGCGGTGCTGGATCGTCAAATCAGCTGTAATATGGCAATTGCACAGGAAGGGCTGCGTCAGAGCTATGGTGCCAGTATTTCATCGATTCTGCTGTCAACCTATGGCAATAATCTTCAAACTAGAGCAAAGGCGATGGCAGCGGCGGGTTCTGATGCGCGGATGAGCGGCTGTGAACTGCCGGTGATTATCTTATCCGGCAGCGGCAATCAGGGCATGACTGCTTCAATACCCGTTATCGTATATGCGCAGGAGCTGAATATCAGCCGTGAGAATCTTTATCGGGCATTATTGATTTCCAATTTAATGACAGTACATCAAAAGCTGAGAATCGGCAGACTGTCAGCTTATTGCGGTGTGGTTGCCGCCGGGGCTGGGGCAGGTGCTGGCATCGCTTATTTGCTGGGCTGTACTTATGAGCAGATCTGCGCGGTATTTACCAATGCGCTGGCAATCCCTTCCGGGATGATATGCGATGGTGCTAAGCCGTCCTGCGCGGCTAAGATTGCGACAGCGGTGGATGCCGGCATTATGGGCGCACAGATGGTAATCCGCGGCAAGAGTTTTCACAGCGGTGAAGGTATTGTCTGTCAGAATGTTGAAGCGACGATTGCCAATGTCGGACGGCTTGCCAGCCGCGGCATGAAGGATACGGATGAAGAAATCATTCAGATGATGATTGAAAACTAGGAGGAAGTATGGATATTCAGGCATTTATTAAAGATTACTGGCATAAGATTGCAGTTCAGGATCGTTTGGGTTTAGCTGAAATGTTCACTGAGGATGCCATCATTCGCTGGCATAACACGAATGAAGAATTTACCAGAGAAGAATTCATCAAGGCTAATTGTGATTATCCGGGTGAGTGGCATGGCAATGTTGAACGCATTGAGATCAATGAAGATTATATTTTAACCATCAGTCATGTCTGGAGTGCTGATCAGTCATTTCATGTATGCTCTTTCTTTATCTTTGAAGGTAATCAAATCTGTAAACTGGATGAATATTGGGGCGACGATGGGGAAGCGCCGCAGTGGCGTCAGCAGCTTAAGATTGGCCGTAAGATTCGTTAATTAGTTAAAACAGCACTTGCTGTTTTTTTTGCATAAAAAAACTCTCAAGCTAACTTGAGAGTATTCTGCATATGGTGCCCGAGGCCGGACTCGAACCGGCACGGTATCGCTACCGGTGGATTTTGAGTCCACTGCGTCTACCAGTTTCACCACTCGGGCAAGTGCTTAGATATTATAACGTATAAAAAGATAAATTTCAATTGCTTTTGATAAAAAAGTTAAAAAAATCATTGAGTAGTCTTTATCTTTTATACTTGTCAAGGCTTGGGATTTGGTGTAGACTCGACATTGGAGGTGAGCCTGTGAATCCAGAAATGATCCTTAATATATCCGCTAAAGCCGGTCGTCTGCTGCTTGAGAGCGGTGCTGAAATATATCGGGTGGAAGAAACAATCAGCCGCATCATGGAACATTATCAGGTTGAGGAAGCCAGCAGCTTTGTGACACCCAGCGGTATTTTTGTATCCTTTGTGCTTGATGGCAGCAATTATTCTAAGGTAGTGCGGGTAAAGGGCAGTTCCTTAAATCTTGAACGTATAAACCGGATCAATGATTTATCACGCCGCTGCTGCTCTCAGCATTTAAGCATTGAAGCTGTCGGTCATGAATTAGCGCAGATTGAAAAAGAACCCTTGTATGCCATGCCGCTGCGTTATCTGGCATCGGCGATGATCGCATTTTGTTTTACTTTATATTTTAATGGTACGCTTAAGGATGCTCTCTGCGCTTTTGCGGTTGGCTTGGCAGTACGGACAGCCGCTAATTTTTTAGAGTGTAAAAAGATTAACGCGTTTGTGACAATCACCATTGAATCATCCATCATAGCTTTGCTGGCGCTGATTTTTGAAGCAATTCCATTATGCGTGAGTAAGGATGCGGTTATCATTGGCTCACTGATGCTTCTGGTTCCCGGCTTATCCATTACCAACGCGATCCGTGACTCTATCTCCGGCGATCTGCTTTCAGGCGTGACACGCGGAATTGAGGCTTGTCTGATAGCTGTCGCGCTGGCGTTGGGAGCTGGTATTACAATCACATTCTGGATGAATGTAGGGGGATTGTTATGATTGTTCATGTCTTATCAGCGACCATCGCAGTTTATTTCTTTGGCTTCTTATTTAATATCCGCGGCAGGCAATTATGCTTTTCAGCATTAGGCGGCGGTCTGGCGGCTTTTGTTTATGAACTGGGAATCGCTTTTAATGTAAATCTCATGCTGACTCTCTTTTCAGCGACGCTTTGTTTTTCAATCTATTCAGAAATCATGGCGCGTATTCTAAAAACGACAGTTACAACCTTTGCCATCAGCGGTTTGATTCCCCTGGTTCCCGGCAAGGGAATGTATATGACCATGCTTTATTTAGTCAATGGCGATATGGCAGCGGCAGGCAGCTCTGGACTTACCACATTAGCCAGTGCCGGTATCATCGCTTTAGGTATTATGGTTGTCTCAACGTTCTATAAGGCATTCAGTGAAGCCAAGGTCAAGCAGGTGTGCGATAAAGATTAAAAATAAAATCCCGCTGTTTAGCGGGATCATCAAATACTTATTTTTCAGCTGTTTTCTTAGCAGCTGCTTTTTTTGCTGGTGCCTTCTTCTCAGCTGACTTTTCAGCTGTTTTTTTAGCTGCTGGTTTTCTGGCAGCCTTAGGCTTTTCAGCTGGTTCTTCAGCTTGTACCTCAGTCTTAGCAGCTGTTTTTTTCGCAGCCGTCTTTTTAGGAGCCGCTTTCTTTGGCGCAGCTTCATCATCAGCGGCTGTTTTCTTAACCGCTTTTTTCTTAGCTGGAGCCTTTACTTCTTCGGCCTTCTCTTCCTTAGCCGCAGGCGCTGGCTTTTCAGCTTTAGGAAGCTTAGGAAGATCTCTTCTCAGATAAGCTTTAATGGCCTGACTCATAAAGCCGGCAAGACCAATTTGGAACTGATCCATACTTTCTGTGAAGCGCTTGTCAGTTACATATAAATTAGCGAGGCGGGCAAGAATCATATCTGTACATTTATAATAATACTTTGTCAGATACTCCTGCCATGCTATAACACAGTTATAAACATCCGGACTGTCAAGGTCTTTACTCATATTGTCAATAAACATCTGATAAATCTTTTCAGCTTCCAGGCCGATTTTCTCTAACTGCTCCTCAGATGTCTGTTCAGAAACACGAATGCCTCTATTTACTGGTTTGTTTCTAACTTTCTTCTTTTTATGATTCTTCATTTTCTTTCTCCTAATTCCCAAGTCATAACTATATTATAATATATTTTGAAAAAAATTCAAATTTTTATTAACACTCATAGTATGAGCCGGTGATTCATTTTTAAACACGGTTAATAAGTTTCGTGCAGACGTAGGTTTACAATAGCTTTTTGTTTACCTTTTTCCATGATTACACGAGGGATACGGTCTGATAATAAGCAGAGAATTTCATAAGAAATAGTATTCAATTCCTCAGCGACGCGCGTTACCGGCATCTGTTTAGATATAATTTCAACGGGTGTCCCCAATGGCTTGCTGCTGTTCAGCCGAATCATGCATTGATCCATACAGATCCTGCCGACGATTTCGACTTCTTCACCATCCACAATCATTGAGCGTCCCTGATTGGCTCGAATAAAACCATCCGCATAGCCAATAGGCAGCGTGGCAATCCATTCATCACCCTTAGCTGTATAAGTTGCCCCATAACCGACACATTCACCGGCATGAATCTGTTTGACACAGGTAATCTTGCTGAAAAGTGAAAGCACTGGCTGAAAATCAACGGATGTAGAGATAGGGGAGACACCGTAAAGGATTAGTCCGGCTCTTACCGCATTGGTAAGCTCATCAGGAAACTGAAGGATGGCAGCACTGTTTTCACAGTGAATCCATTTAGGCTTGATTGAGAGCCTGTCAACGAGAGTCTTAAAGGTATGATACTGCATTTCACAATAGTTCAGATCATCTTCATCCGCACAAGCGTAATGCGTATAAATGCCTTCAACGATGCCATTATGCTGCATAATTAATGCGATGGCATTATTCATTTCATCAGAAGTTTTCATGCCAATGCGGTTCATGCCTGAATCAACCTTTAAATGAAACTTTAAATGGGATAAATCATCATGGCATGCCAGACATTCATTCAGCCAATCCAAACTCAGAACGGTTAACGTAATCCGATGAGTCTGTGCCAGTGGAATATCGGCAGCACGAATATGACCTAATACGAGGATATCTGAGGTAAAACCTTGTTTACGAAGTGAAAGTGCTTCATCCAAATAGGCTACCGCCACCATGGCAGCGCCTTCTTCCATGGCTGTTTTCGCAACCCAGTAATCACAATGACCATATGCGTTGGCTTTTAAAACAGCAATCATTTTTTTGTTTGTCAGTTTCTGTATTTCACGGCAATTATGCCGCAGGGCATCAAGATTGATCTCTGCCCAGGTATCACGATAGAACATGTCATTCACCTCGTTCTATTCTATGCAGATTATACAATTCTTGAATATTGATAAGCAACAGCGACAGCGGCAGCTCTGAAAACGATGGCTAATAAGCTTTGAATGCTGGCATTCAAATACATCCGCAGCAAGGCTGTAAAGAAGGCCGGCCATGCAGCTGGATTCAACAATGCGGAAAAGCCAAAATAAGTAATCAGATCCGCAATCAGAATGGCAATGACACATAAGACTGCTCCAAGTATCGAGAAACGCTGCTGAACACCGCGGCCCGCTTTCTGGACAGCCATGGCAATACCATAACCGACGACTATTAATAATAAAGAAGATTCAATATGTATGTACTGCATCAATGCGCCATAGACAACAGCAATCACGATTGCGCTGATGCTTCCGGCAATAATTGCCCGTGTGAAGCGCTGCTGAGAGGTGAGTGCCTGGGTATTGAATATTTGAATCATAGTATTCCTCCTAACTTTTACTAGTATAGCATATTCAGGCGAATTTACAAACAGGAAGGCGCTTATTTAGGCTTACTGTAAGAAACATTTAATAATGTATAAGGATGATTTATCAGGATAAACTATCTGAGGAAGTGAGTATAAGCCGCTGATCTAAACCCGCTGTTGCGATGAAAAAGAAATTGTAAAAATTTTAAAAAAAGTTGTTGACATAGCAGAAAGCGAATGGTATTATATTAAGGCGTCAAGGGCGAATTGCCCATGGCTAATACGATGGAGGTTTAGCTCAGTTGGGAGAGCGTCTGCCTTACAAGCAGAGGGTCAGCGGTTCGAGCCCGTTAACCTCCACCATTTTTTTGTGCCGACTTAGCTCAACTGGTAGAGCAACTGACTTGTAATCAGTAGGTTGGGGGTTCAAGTCCTCTAGTCGGCACCATTTAAAAAATCTGGGAGGGTAGCGAAGTGGCTAAACGCGGCTGACTGTAACTCAGTTCCTTAACGGTTCGGCAGTTCGAATCTGCCCCCTCCCACCATTTTTTTATTGGGGTATAGCCAAGCGGTAAGGCACTAGACTTTGACTCTAGCATTTCACTGGTTCGAATCCAGTTACCCCAGCCAATTTTTTATGACTGACTCGTTAGCTCAGATGGTAGAGCATTTGACTTTTAATCAAAGGGTCTGGAGTTCGAATCTCCAACGAGTCACCATTTGCGGATGTAGTTCAATGGTAGAACTTCAGCCTTCCAAGCTGACTACGTGAGTTCGATTCTCATCATCCGCTCCAAAATTAATAAAACGCCTTAAATAGGCGCTTTTTTTATGCTCGTGAGGTCAAATGTCCAATTTGTGTCCAGTTTTTTCGGTATTTTTTATAATTGTGTCAAGATAATCAACACAGATATTTCGCTGATCTGGAAACATATGTGTGTACGTGTTGAGTGTTTCAGATACATTTGAATGGCCCAGTCGATTAGAGATTAGCTTTATATTCATATTACCGTTTATTAATAGTGAAGCATGCGAATGTCTGAATCCATGAATAGTAATATGCTTTAGACCAGCTGCTGCCATAGCATCATCAGCTCTCCTTTTCAATGTAGAATGTGACAATGGTATATTACCTCCAAAAATGAACCAGGATTCATTGAAGCCTTCCTTTCTTTTTTCGTGTTCAAGGTGTTCGTTCATTGCGGTAATTAGAGTGTGTGGTAAATCTATTTCTCTTTTAGATGCATTTGTTTTTACTGATTTTATTAAGTAGCTTCCATTATTAGTTTTCTTAGTTAGCGATTTATTTATAGAAACTGTATCGCCATTAAAGTCTTGCCATGTTATAGCTAACATCTCCCCGCAGCGGCAGCCAGTATAATATAGAAAATCAAATACGACACGCCAATCATCAGCAACAAATTCTATAAATCTATTATATTCTTCAAATGTGTAGAAGTTTTCTTTTTCATTTGTTTCTTGTACTCTTTTTAATTTGAAGTTCCCTTGAACCTTGGCAACATTTTTAGGAAGATTATAATATTTAACACCGTATTCAAGAATGGCAGTGAGAAACATATGCAATTCCGTAAGATAACGCTTAGAATATTCCTTTGTAATTTTTTTTTTGTTTAGCTTTTTATTCTCTTTTTGTACTATGTAATGCTTATTAAGCAACTCTGCTTGCCACTGTCTAACAGTGAGAGGGGTTATTTTTTCTATAGGTATATCTTTGAAGTATGGTAGAATTAATTTTTCTATTTTTCTTGTCCGTGTGAAATGTGATGATTCTTCGACGTTTTTCTCACTATCAGTTTTATACATTATGTAAAGGTCTTGAAACCTAATTCCGGTGGCTGTAATCTGATTTTTATGATTAGAAATAAAATCAGTTTCAGCAGCTGCAGCTTCTTTTTTGCTATCGTACAATTTACTGTTTTTCCTTTTACGTTCACCGATGGGAGTTGTATACCAGGTGCGATAACGATATTTTTCAACTTCCTTGTAAACTGGATTACCATCCTTATCAAGTCTTTTCATCTTTACTTTTGCTTTTACTGCTTGGATCATATCAAACCCTCCTTGTCTAAATTGAAAATGTGTAGTACAATTTGGGTACAATAAAAAGAAGTTCTCCCAAACTCGTTTATTGTACCGGGCGATATTGGTAGTATCGCTTATGCACTCCTTGTTGGTAGCAAGGGGTGCTTTTTTCAGCATTCTAATATTTTCCAACAATCACCAAATAACTCAGTTTGCTTGTATTGATAAATTGCCTCATGAAAGTCGAGCGCAATTTTTTGTGGAACACCTTTGCTAATCAAATACATGGAATAGTAGTCAGCCGTTAGATCAGCATGCACTAAGCACAGGGAAGCAAACATATTAGCCTCATACTCTAAGCGCCGATTGTTAAAGAGCTTATTAATGCCTTGATCACTATGCAGCACATAGTGGCCGATTTCGTGGTAAATTAGATATTCTTCTTCAGTCCCTAATGTTTCATTGAGATAGAGCATGGTATGTTTAGGCAAGCAAACTAATTTAGCTGGTTCATTTTGTAACATATCATTGTCGTAAACTAAGTCAATACCAAGCCGATCGGCTAAGCAATAAGCATCAAAACAATCTAGTTCTAATACTGTGTTAATAATATCTTTGAATTTCATAAAATTCCCTCCCATTTTATGGAAAAAGAATATCATATAATATAACACTATCTATGTAAGAAGCTTATTTCTTATATTTTTGTGCTGCATATTTCATATAGTCTACGGTTTGGTTAGCAAATTCGATAATTTCTTCATCACTCATTTTATTTATGTCGTAACCACCATAGTTCATCATGATGGGGTTTTTAAAAATGAATAGTAGCGCTTTATCTGGATCGTCAAAGCTACCTTGTTCTTCGTCAATAATATCAGATTTTTTACATCCGAAGATATGGGCCATTTTTTCAACCATTCCCATTTTAGGCTCACTTCTGCCGTTCTCCCATGATGAAACAGTTTTTCCGCTGATACCTAATCTATCACCAAGCTCATCTTGAGTTAATTTATGATTTTCTCTTAATTTTTTTATATTATCACTTAATGTAGTCATGTTAATTACCTCTTCTATGAATATAATATAAGAAACTTAGAAAAAAATCAATATAAATCGTGATAAATTCTAAAAAACTAAGAAAATAATGTTGACATTCTAAGAAACTTAGAGTATATTTTTATCAGGAGGTGATGGAAATGGAAGATTTGCTTGAAAGCATTACACTTGAAAAAGCTAGATTATTGAATGGTATGACGATGGAACAAGTGGCAAATGATTTGAATATTCATCCTCAAACATATGCCAAAATTGAAAAAGAGCCAGATAAGGCATCCATTCGCCAAGCAAAGATGCTTTCAGAATTATTTGGCATTTCAGTTAACATTCTTTTTTTTGGACATCAACTCTAAGAAACTAAGAGTTAAGAACTAGAAAGGAGGAAGTGAATGGAGAAGATATTGATTACGTTAATTGTATTAGCGTGTGCAGAATTGGTTTTCTATCACTTTGATGTTAAAGAAAGCGTGAGACTTCTAGTATGTTTAATACTTGGTTCAGTTTTAGGAGTTTTTATTGGCTTAATACTTTTGTAATTAGAATAGTGATGATTGCAGAAATTACAGATGTTATTATAACCATTACTATTTCACGTATTAGCTTTTTGCGTTTATCTTTTTTATCGTTACTATATTTATGCATAAAGTCGAGTCCAACTTTTGTGATGTGAGGATAGCCTTTTATATCAAAATGAAGATTCCCTCCTAGCAACGTAAAGCATTGAAGTTCTGTAACATAATTGCAGTCCGCGACGATTTTCAAAAAATCAGAATTCTCTTTCATGTTGAGATAAGAATCTAATTCTTTATGCTCTAACACTGATGATAAAAATGAGAAAGCAAAATTGTTAAATTCATCTAATTTTGTCATTAAAAACATCTCCTTTCCTTATCTCGATTATATCACAAGGAGGTGATAACCAATGTTTAAAAAATTGTTTTGTGAACATGAATACGGAAAGGTACTAGGCGAACTAATTGGAGGAAATGCACCCTTTATTAAGCGTGATTATGTTACCACGCTGGTTTGCAAGAAATGCGGGAAAAAGGTGTACTTATCATCAAATGAAATAGAAGTCACAATAGCTAAATTCAAAAGAAAGCTAAAAAAGCGGATAGCAGACGATGATGACCCTAAATTGAATATCCCAGTTGTAAGATGGTGTTTCACTCAAACCATTTTTGTAAAAGGCCTGATATATCAGCAGCTTATTACTTACTTTGATGACATGTACAAAATTGACTTTGCCGATTTATTTAAGGCTGAACAGCAATTTAGCACTACTTATTTTACTAATGCTTTAGGTGTTGAAGTCAATGAGTTATTCAAATCTGAATAGAAAGAGGGTGGCAATATGCCTAAATTAGTAGAACCATATAGCAATATTGAAAAAGCAAAAGAACTAAATCGCCCTGAACTAGGAACTAAATCACTTTGCATTATCTTCGATTGTGGTCCTAACAAAGCTCTTGCTTTAAAGAAAAGCGTAATTGAGAAAATAAGAGCATCTGACAAAATTTTACCGCACGAAGGTAAAGTGCCAACTGCGTCGGCTATTAAATTTTTAATGATTGATGAAGCACGAATAAGGAAGCTTGCCGCGATTGAAGCGGCAGAACAAGAAAAAAGAGATACCTGCGCCAACCAAAGCTAGTATCTCAAAAATCGATAGCTGTAGTAATCTATCAGCTAAATTATAACAGAAAGGAATCAAATGTACAAATATATAAAGCCAAATAACAAGCTAATACCTCTGATAGTGGTTCTAGTGTTGTGCAATGCAATATTGTACCTAAACAGTCAAAGTCAAAACAGAACTATCATTGCGCAGCAGGACGTGATTAACCAGCTTGAGCATACAGCACAAACGGCGATCGCTGACTTAGCAGACAGCAATGAGCACTTACGTGCTTATGAGCTGCAGGTCAGTCAGCTTGAAGAAGAACTATCATATTACCAATGACTAAACAATGGTGTAGACATGCGGATTGATGGTATGCATACGCCGGTATATATAATTGATCGATACATCAATGAACATTCTCTTCCCCTAGAACCTGTTAATTTCACCATCCTATCGATCGATTACAATGTGGATCCATCTTTTGCACTAGCTACATGGATCTTAGAGACGGGCAATGGCAGCTCGGAGATGTGGATGCAAAACAATAATCCTGCTGGGATAAAATGTGGTGAAGATTACTGCAGTTATGCATCCAAAGATGCCGGTCTAGCTCAAATGTTTTATTTGTTAAATCAGTATACAACCGGCAGTATCCCTTGGGTTGGCCAACGAAACACGATCAAAGAGGTTCGTGAAGCGTGGAATCCAGAGGGTGGTGACTGCTGGAAGATCTATGAAATCGTGCTGCAGATAGCAGCGAAAGGAGTACAAGGTGCCTAAAATTTGTTATGAAGAAAAAAATTTCAGACAGTCGAGCCTTGAATTGATCAATGTTATCAATGAAATTATTGAAGAATATACAGATGCCGGTTTTGATCTAACGCTGAGACAAACATATTATCAGTTGGTCGCTAGAGGCTATATTGAGAATACTGAACGGTCATATAAAAATACCGGCAGCCTCATCAATGATGCAAGGTTAGCTGGACTGATTGACTGGAATGCGATTACCGATCGGACAAGAAATCTTAGAGGGAATTCTCATTGGAAACGGCCTCAGGATATACTTTCAAGCGCACGTTACAGTTATATGTTGGATCGTTGGGAAGATCAGCCGAATTATGTAGAAGTGTGGATCGAGAAAGATGCTCTTGTGGGGGTCATCTCAAGCATATGCAATGAGCTTGACGTGCCTTATTTTTCTTGTCGAGGATATACGTCACAATCCGAAATGTGGAGAGCTGCAAGAAGGTTTCAACGTCAGTCTAAAAAAGAAACAAGGACTATTATTCACTTGGGCGACCATGATCCAAGTGGAATAGATATGACTAGGGATATACAGGATCGACTTGATCTATTTGAAGCTGATGTTTATGTCAAACGTATTGCATTAACTATGGATCAAATAGACCACTATGCGCCACCGCCCAACCCTACAAAACTTAGTGATGCAAGAGCTTCTGGATACATTAAAAATTATGGCCATGAGTGCTGGGAATTGGATGCGCTGGAACCTTCAGTAATCACTGAATTGATCAAAAATGAAGTCACGGCCTTGATTGATGAAGATGTTAAAAGGCGGGTTGAAAGCCAAGAGGATCTGGATAAAAGAACACTGGGTCTGATTGAAGAAAATTATGAAGAAGTTATGGATTTTGTCATGGATATATAAAAAAGGAAAAGAGGAACTAACATGAAAGAAATCAATATCAACGTGAATATCAATGCCCCACAGATTTGTGAGGCGATTAGTAAGCTGGCAGCTGCATTAGGTGTAAAGGTAGAGACCACTCAGGGAGTTGAAAAAATAGAACGCAGCTTAACTAAAGCGATTGAAATGCCGCAGCAGGAAATGCCAGTGACCATTGAAACCGAACAAGCTGAGGCTGAGGTAGTAGAAACTGCAAAACCCAAGGTGTCGATAGATATCAATGAATTAAAGGCTACTTGCGCAAAGGCAAAAGCGGCAGGAGTTGAAGTAGGAGCCATCCTTAAGGAATTTGGTTCTACCAAATTGTCAGCGATCGACCCTACGCATTATGTGGATATTTACGATAGGGTAAAAGCCGAACAGGAGGCACTGTAATGGCTGATCATGCATCAAGAGAACATGCCTTACTCTCTGCCAGTGCTGCTAAGCGCTGGATGGCTTGCACACCTTCAGCATTATTAGAAGAGAATTATCCGGATAGGCAGACTGAATACTCAAAGGAAGGAACTCGCGCTCATGAGATCGCAGAGGAATGCCTAAGACGCTATCTTGAGGGAAAACGCAGACCGAGTTATAAGGGCGATGACCTCAGGATCTTTGAAGAAGTGGAACCGTACATAGAATCAGTAAAAGGGAGTTATGAAGTGGCAAAACTTCATCACCCGGATGCAGTGTTATTCTTAGAAACACGATTGGACTTCAGCAAGTATGTGCCTGATGGTTTCGGTACCGGTGATGCCATTATCATTGCCGGTGATTCATTGGAAGTGATCGATCTCAAATTCGGTAAGGGCGTACCTGTCGATGCCGGTGAGAATCCACAGTTGAGATTATATGGTGTAGGTGCTCTTTTGGCTTTTGAGGATCTCTACGATTTTAGCTATATTCAAATGCGGATCATTCAACCGCGATTACATCGATCCAGCGTCGAGGTATTGGAACCAAGAGAGCTGCTGTCATGGGCAAAAAATGAATGCGCCCCTAAAGCACAACTTGCAATCAAGGGCGAGGGTGAATTGATCAGCGGTGATCATTGCCGATTCTGTAAACATTCCGCTAACTGTCAAAAGCTGATGCAGGAGACAGTAGAAGTCATGACAGCCAATACTGAAGCACTTACTGAGATGAATCAAATGACACAGGTACTAAACCAGGCAGATACGATCAGAAAATTCTTGGACGCTGTAGAAGCAAAAGCAATGGAAATGCTGCTCAAGGGCGAAGAAGTGCCTGGCTATAAATTAGTTGAAGGAAAATCAAATCGGAAATATACGAGCGAGGAGGCTGTCGTAGAGAAATTAAAAGCTGAAGGTTATGCTGAAGGACTTATTTATGAAAAGAAAGTTTATGGTATCACAGCCATGCAGAAGAACTTGGGGAAGAAGCTCTTTGATGAGCTGCTGGGCAACTGCGTTTATAAGCCACAGGGAAAGCCTACCTTAGTGCCAGACAGTGATCCAAGGCCACCGTACAGCTCGGCTACTGATGACTTTGCCTGCATCGACGTCGATGCAGCATGATTCAGTCCGGTGACCTGGTGATCTATGCTCCAGGATATAAGAAAGAATTTGGTAAAGTGAAGCGTTTAAGTGAGGATGGAAGGCATGCTTTCGTTTGGTATCATACTGGAGATACTGCCTCTTCCACACGTCTTGAACACTTGATACGGATCCAATCAGAAACAGTAGACTATTGGCGTTCAGAAGTAGAGAACGCATATGCGATCGAAGAGATCATGAAAAAAGGAGAAAGATAATATGGAAAATCAAAGACAAGCAACAAAAGTAATACTCGGACCGGTGCGTATCAGTTATGCTCATCTGTTCACTCCAACGGCAATGGATGAAAATTCAGAAAAGAAATATTCAGTGAGCCTGATCATCCCCAAATCAGAGAAGAAAATGATTGCACAGATCAGACAGGCTATTGAAGCTGCTAAGCAGCAGGGCCTGAATACTAAATTTGCTGGTGTGATGCCGAAGAAGTTTAAGAATGAAACATTACGCGACGGTGATGAAGACAGACCGGATGATGAAGTGTATGCAAACAGCTACTTCATCAATGCTTCTTGCAAGACCGCCCCTCAAGTGGTCGGTAAGGATCGTAAACCAGTTATGGATGAATCAGAAGTGTACTCCGGCTGTTACTGTTATGTATCAGTTAATTTCTATCCATATAACGTGAACGGAAATAAAGGTATTGCGGCAGGACTTAACAATGTCATGAAGGCAAGAGACGGTGAACCATTAGGCGGCAGAGAATCCGCAGAGAATGATTTCGCAGGAATCGAGATCGAAGACGATGACGATGACTTCTCGTAGGCGAACCTTATCGATTGATATAGAAACTTACTCGTCTATCGATTTAGCATCATCCGGTGTTTATAAATATGCAGAGAGTGAGGATTTTGAGATCCTCCTCTTTGCCTATGCTTATGATGATGGACCAGTTGAGGTCATTGATCTAATCTGTGGTGATGAGTTACCTGAGGAAGTGCGCCATGACTTAATGGATCCAAATGTAATCAAGCGAGCCTATAATGCGCAGTTTGAACGGACTTGCCTATCCAAATATTTAGGACAGCCACTTGATCCGGCTCAATGGCAATGCACGATGGCCTTGGCCGCAATGCTGGGGTTACCCGGCAGACTTGGACAAGTCTCTCAGGTGCTGCAACTCAGCGAACAAAAGATGGTCGCCGGTAAGCTGTTGATCAGATACTTTTCAATGCCTTGCAAGCCGACACAGGTGAATGGTGGCCGAGAGAGGAACTATCCATGGCATGACATGGATAAGTGGAAGATCTTCGTTGAATACAACCGACAGGATGTAGAAACAGAGAGAGCGATTGCTAACTATTTAAAAGAGTTTCCGGTATCTGATTTTGAACAGCCTATATATGCACTGGATCAGCGAATCAATGATGCCGGTATCAAATTGGATATGCAGTTGGTAGATGCTATCGTAGATTTTAACAATGAGTACCAAGAAAGATTAGCACAGGAAGTCAGAGAAATCACAGGGCTTGAGAATCCGAACAGTAATGCACAGCTCAAACAATGGTTTGCTGAACAGGGCATACCAATCACCAGTTTGAACAAGGAAGCAGTCAGTGAGTTGCTTGCCAATGATGACATAGGTGAGAACGTTCACCGTCTTCTCGAGATACGTCAGGAGATGGGGAAGACATCGGTCAAGAAGTATGAGACGATGCAGTCAGCGGTCTGTTCTGATGGTCGTATCCGTGGTGTGCTGCAATACTATGGCGCTAACCGCACCGGTCGCTGGGCAGGAAGATTGGTTCAGGTGCAGAACCTGCCGCGAAATTATTTAAAAGAATTAGATGCAGTCAGAACACTCGTTAAAAGACATGATTTTGAAATCATTGAAATGCTTTATGAGAATCCTTCTGACGTCTTCAGCCAATTGATACGTACCGCTTTTATTGCCCCTGAAGGAATGACCTTCGTTATCAGTGACTTCTCGGCCATTGAAGCAAGAGTGATCGCCTGGCTAGCAGAAGAAACATGGCGTCAAGAAGTATTCGCCACTCACGGTAAGATCTATGAAGCATCTGCAGCTCAGATGTTCCATATCCCTATCGAAGCAGTAACGAAAGACAGTGATTACCGCCGCAAAGGCAAGATCGCTGAACTGGCACTTGGTTATCAGGGCAGTGTCGGTGCTTTAGCTAAAATGGGCGGTGAGAAGATGGGACTTGACGAGGATGAGATGGCAGACATCGTGAAGCATTGGCGAGCTGCTAATAGAAATATAGTGAAGCTTTGGAAACAAGTAGAAACACTTGCAAAAGAAGTCCTTCATGAAGGGGATAACCGTATATTTAGGCACGGCATCTGTTTTGAATATTTTAAAGGCTCTTTATTCATATCGCTCCCATCCGGAAGAAAGATCGCTTACTATAATGCGAAGCTGACCGGTAATGGGCGGAATGAAAAGATAAAGTATGAAGGTATGGATCAGACCACGAAGAAGTGGACCGTCATGGATACTTATGGTGGAAAGCTGGTCGAAAACATCGTACAAGCGATTGCCAGGGACTGCTTGGCTGTCTCCATGCAGAAGATCATGAATGAAGGATATCAGATCGTAATGCACATCCATGATGAAGTCGTTGTGGAAGTGCCTACTGAGGCTGGTGAATTGCATCTCAAAAGGATCAAGGCACTGATGGATGAAGAGATTCCTTGGGCACTGGGATTGAAATTGAATGCTGAGGCATTTGTATCGAATTATTATTTGAAAGATTAGTTGAAGGAGGCTGCTCATGCGTGAATTAAAATTAGCTACCGGACGTAGCCGATGGGAAAAGAAGTGGAAGAACCAAGAGGTCAGTTGGTCTGAACTTGTCGGTATATTGTCAGAAACACATCGTACTGTGGAAACACAGGCCGAGTATAGGGCGATGAGCAAGAATAAGCAGGATACCATCAAAGACATCGGCGGTTTTGTCGGCGGTGCCTTGAAAGACGGTCATCGACAAAATGGTAACGTGTTATGTCGGTCGATGCTGACTCTTGATCTGGACTTTGCTGATAAGGATTTCTGGGATGACTTCATCATGCTGAACGATTATGCAGCCTGTATCTATTCGACTCATAAACATACTGCAGAGAAGCCACGGCTACGTCTTATCGTGCCCCTCGCAAGAGATGTCGGTCCGGAGGAGTATGAGGCGATAGCGAGAAGGATCGCGGGAGATATAGGTATCGACCAGTTCGATGATACGACCTTCCAGCCGACACGGCTGATGTATTGGCCAAGTACCTCCAAAGATGGGGAATATTTCTTCAGGTGCCAAGAGGGTGAGTGGTTAGAGCCGGACGAGGTCTTAGCTAGGTATAATGATTGGCGCGACTGTTCCTTCTGGCCTGAATCATCAAGAGCCGTACAGAAGCGGCACAAGCTTGCGGACAGGCAAGGGGACCCATTGTCTAAAGAAGGACTCATTGGTGCCTTCTGCCGTACATACAGCATTCAGGAAGCCATTGAGAAGTTCTTACCGGATGTCTATGAGCCTTGCAGCATGGAAAACCGATATACCTATATAGGTGGTTCAACGGCTGCCGGGCTTGTACTTTATGAGGATAAATTTGCTTATAGTAATCATTCAACGGATCCGGCATCAGGGATTCTTTGCAATGCGTTCGATATGGTGCGTATTCATAAGTTTGGAGAATTAGACGAGGACGTAAAAGAGAATACAACAGTGAGTCGATTACCTTCAATGGCTGCTATGCTTGAGTTCGTAGGACTGGATGAAGAAACAAAGAAAACGAATGCTCATGACAAAGTGGAGAGCGCTAAGCAGGACTTTAAAGATGTCGGAATGGATGACGATGATGAAGATTGGATCAGTAAACTCAAGACGGATAAAAAGGGTAATTTTGAATCCACGATTGACAACTGTGTGATCGTTCTTCAAAATGATCCAAGGTTCAAGGGTAAGATTGCTTTGAATGAACTCTATCATCAGGAAGAGGCTACGCAGGATTTGCCATGGCGCAAGGTCACACGATCGACCATGGCTTTACAAGATAATGATGATGCAGCCATCAGGCATTACTTTGAGAGGATCTATAAGATCACCGGCAAAGATAAGATCAAGGATGCTGTCGAAATCGTGGCACAGCGTAACAGTTATCACCCTGTAAGACAATATCTGGATCAAGTTGAATGGGATGGTCATAAGCGGTTGGATAAGCTGCTTATCGACTATCTAGGTGCCGATGACAATGAGTATGTAAGAGCAGTAACGCGGAAGACGCTGGTGGCTGCCGTAGCTCGTGTGTATGAGCCAGGTATCAAGTTCGATACGATGCTAACGCTGACAGGCGCACAGGGCATCGGGAAAAGCACAATGTTCGACCGTCTGGGTAAGGATTGGTTCTCTGACAGCTTGACCACAGTATCCGGTAAGGAAGCCTATGAGCAGCTGCAGGGTGTGTGGATCATGGAGATGGGCGAACTGAAGGCCACGAAGAAGGCTGAAGTGGAATCTGTTAAGCTCTTCCTGTCAAAGCGAGAGGACCGATACCGATTGGCTTATGGACGACGTACAGGAGTATTTCCTAGACAGTGTATCTTCGTTGGCACGACCAATAAGCCGGAGTTCTTGCGCGATGAAACAGGTGGCAGACGCTTCTGGATCGTTGAAGTAACGGAAAGCCGGCGGAGTGTATGGAATGATTTCACCCCTGACTTCGTGGACCAGATATGGGCAGAAGCAAAGGAGTATTATCAGCAAGGTGAACCATTGTATTTGTCGATTGAATTAGAAAAAGTAGCAAAAGAAATTCAATCTGATCATACTGAAGAAAATCCTTTAGCAGGCATCATTGAGCGATACCTTGATATCTTATTACCTAAGGATTGGCCTAAAATGAGTGTCTATGACCGTCGCCGTTTTATAGATGGTGATGAGTTCAGTGGCCCGTCTGAGACAGGTACCGAGTTGCGTATGAAGGTGTGTGCAGCGGAGATATATAGTGAAGCTTTAAGAAAAGACAGTCGTAATATCACACGCTATGACACGATGGAGATCAATGCAATCATGGATGCGATGCCCGGATGGCAGCGTGCAAAAGGAGTTCTACGGTTTGGTGATTATGGTACACAGAGGGGATACGTTCGTAAAACGTAAACAAAGTAGGGTAAAAGTGTAAACATTCTAAAAAATGCGGTTGTAAACAATGTAAACATAAAAATATAAGAATGTTTACACCAATGTTTACACCTTTGACCCCAATAAATAGGCGTTATTTGATAAACGTAAACAAAGAATACATTATTTTATATATAATAATAAATTTATATATAAAAACGGGTATATACGCACATATACGTAATATGTACGCGCGGAAGGACTTTGTTTACGCACGTTGTTCACAGGGAAGGAGAGACACACGATGGCATGGAATAGCAAGAAAAACAATCAACCGGAGGCAGTCGTTGAAAAGCATCTGGTGGAGAAGGTCAGCAATCTGGGCGGTATCGTTTGGAAGTTTACGTCACCAGGAACGGCCGGAGTGCCGGACAGAATCATCGTCATGAATGGCTTGATCTGTTTTGCAGAATTGAAGCGACCAAAAGGTGGAAGGGTAAGCGATATGCAGAAGTGGCGGATCAAGCAGCTGGCAGGTCAAGGGGCGAAGGCCTATGTGATCAAGACCTGTGAAGAAGCAGATACACTGGTATGCCATCTGATGAAGGGGCAATTACCTGATGAGATTTGAACCGCACTCCTATCAGACCGCAGCCATCAAACATCTGGAAGAGCA
>ERZ827520.1928-NODE-1928-length-21323-cov-7.611905_pt1 | contig 21323 bp, 20 predicted proteins | sample MGYA00519581_ERZ827520 | MGnify/ENA primary metagenome ERZ827520 (study PRJEB31778, sample SAMEA3449339) | human gut metagenome | biome: human gut; feature: human-associated habitat; material: faeces | place: United Kingdom | collected 2010/2012 ...
CCTTTGGGGTGCTGAACGAGATCCGCAACGCGGGCAGCATCTTCCTTGGCCGCAACGTGCCAGAAGCGCTGGGCGATTACTTTGCAGGCCCCAACCACACCCTGCCCACCAGCGGCACTGCACGCTTTTCCAGCCCGCTGGGCGTGGACGATTTCGTCAAGAAGTCCAGCTTCATCTACTACACCCGGGACGCGCTGGAAGCCGTTGCGCCCCGCATTGCAGACTTTGCCGAGCGCGAAGGCCTGCACGCCCACGCCCGCAGCGTGACCATACGGTATGAGAAGTAAGAGGAAACCATTATGAGCCGTTTTCTTTCCCCTGCCCTGTCCGCTGTCACCCCCTACACGCCCGGGGAGCAGCCGCAGGATCAGCAGTACATCAAACTGAATACCAACGAAAGCCCCTATCTGCCGTCTCCCCGGGTGGTGGCAGCCGTGAGCGAAGCCGAGGTGGAAAAGCTGCGCCTTTACTCCGACCCCGCCTGTGCCCAGCTGCTGCGCACGGCGGCGGCGCATTTCGGCTTGCAGCCTTCCCAGGTCATGCCCGGCAACGGCAGCGACGAGAACCTGTTCTTTGCGCTGCGGGCTTTCTGTGACGAGAGCCACCCGCTGGCCTTTGCGGATATCACCTACGGCTGCTACGGCGTGTGGTGCAGCCTGCTGCACATCCCCACCCATATCATCCCCTTAAAAGAGGACTTCACCCTTGACCCCGCCGATTACCACGGCCTGCACGAGACCATCGTCATCGCAAACCCAAACGCTCCCACCGGGCTGTGCCTGCCCCGGGAGGCCATCGAGGGCATTTTGCGATCGAACCCGGACAGCGTGGTCATTGTGGACGAAGCCTATGTGGACTTTGGCGGCGAGAGCTGTGTGCCGCTTATCGACCAATACGACAACCTGCTGGTGGTGCAGACCTTCTCCAAATCCCGGCAGCTGGCGGGTGCGCGGCTGGGGCTTGCCATGGGCAATGCGGCGCTGATTGCTGACCTGAACCGGGTCAAGTTCAGCCTGAACCCCTACAACATCAACCGCCTGACCCTGAAAGCCGGGCAGGCTGCGCTGGAGGATACCGCCTACTTTGAAAAGACCCGCGCCGCCATTATGGACACCCGCGCATGGACGATGCAGCAGCTGACCGACCGGGGCTTTACCGTACTGGACAGCCGCGCAAACTTTGTATTTGCCAGCACAGAACGGATAAACGGCGGCAAGCTATACAAAGAGTTAAAGAAAAACGGCATTCTGGTGCGGCATTTTGATGCACCGCGCATTGAAAACTGGCTGCGCATCACCATCGGCACGCCGGAGCAGATGCAGGCGCTGATGGACGCTGTGGACAAAATACTGGAGGTGTGACAATGGCAGAGCGCATGGTAACGCTGGAACGCAGCACCAACGAGACCCAGATCGAACTGACCCTTGATCTGGACGGCACCGGCCGCTACGAGATCGACACCGGATGCGGCTTTCTGAACCACATGCTAGAGCTGTTTGCCCGACACGGGCGGTTCGATCTGGTGCTCACCTGCCACGGCGATGTGCAGGTGGACTACCACCACACCACCGAGGACGTGGGCATTGCGCTGGGACAGGCCTTTGCCCGGGCGCTGGGCGAGATGCGCGGCATCTGCCGCTACGGCAGCTTTTACCTGCCCATGGACGAGGCACTGGTGCTGTGCGCGGTGGATCTTTCCGGGCGCTGCACCCTGAACTGGGACATCCGCTGCCAGACCGAAAAGGTGGGCGATTTTGACGTGGAGTGCGCCAAGGAGTTCTGGTACGGCTTTGCCCGCAGCGTGCCCGCCACCGTCCATTTTGTGCAGTTTGCGGGCGAGAACACTCACCACATTCTGGAAGCCTGCTTCAAGGGCGCGGGCCACGCGCTGGCCGAAGCTGTGCGCATCGACGCGGCACACCGGGACGAGATTCCCTCCACGAAAGGACTGCTGGTATGATCGCCATTCTTGATTACGGGGTGGGCAACCTGTTCAGCCTGCGTTCCAGCTTACAGCAGCTGGGGCTGCAGGCGGTGGTCACCGCCGACGCCGATGCCATCCGCGCCGCCGACCGACTTATCCTGCCGGGGGTGGGCGCATTCGGGGATGCCATGGCAAAGCTTACCGCCACCGGCCTTGTGCCGGTGCTGAAAGAGCAGGCGGAAGAGAAGCCCCTGCTGGGCATCTGCCTTGGGATGCAGCTGCTGTTTGAAAAAAGCTACGAGTACGGCGAGCACGCCGGGCTGGGCTTTATCAAAGGCGAGGTCTGCCCGCTGGGGCCCGACCTTACGGACAAAGGGCTGAAGGTGCCGCAGATGGGCTGGAACGCCTTGCACATCGTAAAGGACGACCCCCTGTTCCGCTACATCCGCGAGGGCGAGTATGTGTACTACGTCCACAGCTACTACGGCAAAAACTGCGCCGAAAGCACCCTTGCCGTCAGCGATTATTCCATCCCGGTCACCGGCGCGGTGCGGGCAGGGCGGGTGTACGGCACCCAGTTCCACCCGGAAAAAAGCGGCGATACCGGGCTCAGAATTCTGAAGGCGTTCAGCGAATTGTAACCCTCTCAGTCAACGCCTGCGGCGTTGCCAGCTCCCCCGAAGGGGGAGCTTTTGCAGAGCAAAACGATTTTAAATGCCCTCCGCTTACGCTCTGGGCATATTCAGCGGAAAAATTATTTTTAATTTCGCGTTTGGAGCGACCGCGTTTGCGTAGCAATGAAAGCCCCAGTGGGGCTTTTAAGTGGCAGAGCGGTCTGCGTTAGCAGATGGAGGGGGCTTCTCCCCGACAAGCTCCGCGGGCCGCTCCAAACGCATTTTCACGAGAGGGGTCATAATGTATGCAGCTATTTCCAGCCATTGACCTGCGCGGCGGGCAGGTGGTGCGCCTGACACAGGGCGACTACGACCGCATGACCGTTTACGGGCAGGACCCCTGCGCACAGGCACGCAGCTTTGTGGCCGCCGGGGCAAAAAATCTTCATGTGGTGGACTTGGACGGTGCCAAGGACGGCACCCTTTCCAACTACGACACCATTGCCGCGCTGGCAAAGCAGGGCGGCTTGTACATCGAGGTAGGCGGCGGCATCCGCACCGAGGAGCGCATTGAAAAATACCTCTCCCTCGGGGTGGGGCGCTGCATTCTGGGCAGTGTGGCGGTGACGGATTTTGCCTTTACCGCCCGGATGCTGCAAAAATACGGCGACAAGATTGCCGTGGGCGTGGACGCCAAGGACGGCTATGTGGCCATCCACGGCTGGAAGGAGGTCAGCGCCGAGCCGGGCGTGGCCTTCTGCAAGCGGCTGGCAGAAGCCGGCTGCACCGCCATCATCTACACTGACATTGCCTGTGACGGCGCGATGCAGGGCACGAATCTTGCCCTGTACCGCCAGCTGGCAGTAGAAGTGCCCGGGGTGGCCTTTACGGCCAGCGGCGGCATCTCCTCCGAGGCAGAGCTGCTGGAATTGCAGCAGATGGGCACGGCAGCGGCCATTCTGGGCAAAAGCCTGTACACCGGCGCGCTGGACCTTGCCCGCTGCGTGCAGCTGGTGCAGGACTGAGAAAGAGGGGTCTTTATGATAACCAAACGCATCATCCCCTGTCTGGACGTGCGCGACGGCCGGGTGGTCAAGGGCACGAACTTTGAGGGCATCAAGGACGTGGCCGACCCGGTGGAGATGGCACGGCTGTACAACGCCGCCGGGGCAGACGAGCTGGTGTTTTACGATATCACCGCCAGCTTTGAGGGACGCGCCCTTTTTACCGACATCCTGACCCGGGTGGCGGGAGAAATTTTTATCCCCCTGACCGTGGGCGGCGGCATCAACACGCTGGAAGATTTTGACCGGGTGCTGAAATGCGGCGCGGATAAGGTAAGCGTCAACTCCGGCGCGCTGAAAGACCCCGGGCTCATCCTCGCCGCCGCGCAGCGCTACGGCGACCAGTGCGTGGTGCTTTCCGCAGATGTGAAGCGTGTGAACGGACAGTTCCGGGTGTTCGCCAAGGGCGGGCGCGAGGATACCGGCCGGGATGCGCTGGACTGGGTCAGCTGGTGCGCCGCCCACGGCGCGGGCGAAATATGCCTGAACAGCATCGACACCGACGGCGTGCGCAATGGCTTTGATCTGGAAATGCTGGACGCTGTGGCGGCCCGCGTAGACGTGCCCATCATCGCCAGCGGCGGTGCCGGAAAAAAAGAGGATTTTCTGGAGCTGTTCCACCACAAGGGCATCGACGCCGGGCTGGCGGCGGGCATCTTCCACCAGAAGCTGCTGGGTATCCGGGAGCTGAAGGAGTACCTGAACGCAAGCGGCGTGGAGATGCGGCTGTAAAAAACACAGAAACACCTTGCATTTTTATCTTGAATACGATAAAATACACAGTATCCCCATCCGGGGAGGGAGAACCGTCATGGAACTGAAATTTGATGAAAAAGGCCTGATCCCCGCCATCGTGCAGGATCACTACACAAAGCAGGTGCTCACCCTTGCCTACATGAACGCCGAAACGCTGGCGCTGACCATTGCCGAGGGGCGCACCGTGTTCTGGAGCCGCAGCCGTCAGGAGATCTGGCGCAAGGGCGAGACCAGCGGCAATGTGCAGCGGGTGGTGTCCATTACCGCCGACTGCGATGCCGACGCGCTGGTGGTAGAGGTGGTAAAAGACGGCCCCGCCTGCCACACCGGAGCGGAAAGCTGCTTTTTCAACGAGGTATATGTTTCCCCGGAGCTGAAGCAGTTCAGCTGGCAGGGGCTGTACGAGCTTATTAAAGGCCGCAAGGATACCCCCACCGCGGGCAGCTACACCACCTACCTGTTTGAAAAGGGCAAGGAGAAGATCCTGAAAAAGGTGGGCGAGGAATGCACCGAGGTCATCATTGCGGGCGAAAAAGAGGACAAGGCCGAGACGGTCTACGAGATCAGCGACCTTGCCTATCATGTGCTGGTGCTGATGGTCAGCGCAGGCATCACCGTAGAGGATGTGACCCGGGAGCTGGAAAAGCGCCACGTCATCGACCACAAGGTCAAGCAGGAAAGGATGCAGTGAGAAGCCTATGGCAGATTACAGAAAATCCAGCGTACATTGCCACTCTACCCTGTGTGACGGCAAAAACACCTTACAGGAGATGGCGGGTGCCGCCTGTGCGCAGGGGCTGACCACCCTTGGCTTCAGCGGCCACAGTTACACAAAGCCTGACCGCGAATACTGCATGACCCCCGGCCGCACCGCGCAGTACCGCGCCACCATCGCCAAGCTGAAAAACGAGTACCGGGGCAAAGTGGATATCCTGTGCGGCATCGAGTGGGACCTGCTGAGCGAGGGCACGCCCAAGGGCTTTGATTACTGGATCGGCAGCGCGCACCATCTGTACGGCAAAAATACCGGCAAATACTACGAGATCGATTTTCGCCCCGAGGATCTGCGGGACTGCATCAACAACGATTTTGACGGTGACCCGCTGGCAGCGGTGGAAGCCTATTTTGCCGAGGTGGAGAAGATCGCCGCCAAAAAGCCGGACATTCTGGGACATATCGACCTTGTTAAAAAGCTGAACGCGGACGGCAGCTTCTTTGATGAGGAGTCTCCCCGCTACAAGGCAGCGGCGCTCAAGGCGCTGCAAGCCGCCCGGGAGAACGACTGCATTCTGGAAGTAAACACCGGCGGCGTATACCGGGGCTACCGCAAGGACTTCTACCCCGGCGCATGGCTGCTGGGCGAGTGGAACAAGCTGGGCGGCAGGGTGATTATCACCGCTGACGCCCACGACACCGCCGCGCTGACCTTCGGCTTTGACGAAGCCGCCGCCGCCATCAAGGCCGCAGGCTTTACCGCCCTGACCGTGCTGACTGTCAACGGATTTGAGCAGCAGGAGTTATAAAAAACCCTCTCAGGCGCTCCCGCACCAGCTCCCCCGAAGGGGGAGCCAAGGTTTAAGGCACATTGCTAAAGCTTCAGGTGCAATGAGAAGCTTTCCAACCATGCCAAAGGCTCCCTCTCTGAGGAAGTTCGTTCCAAAACCCCACCCGTGAAAAGGCAATTCTGGAAAATCCGCAGATTTTCCAGAATTGCGAAATAAAAATAATTTTTCCGCTGAATATGCCCAGAGCGAAAGCGGAGGGCATTCAAAATCGTTTTACCGCAAAAGAGGCCACTGCACAGTTTTTTTGTGCAACGGCCTCCTTTTTGCGCGAAGAAAGGAATCCTATGACCCAGACGCGACCCCTGAAAACAAACCTCTTTAACCGGAATGCAGACCTGCTGCACGGGCCTATTTTCAAGAATCTTTTTCTGTTCATGCTGCCCATTCTGGTGTCCAACCTGTTCCAGCAGCTGTATAATACCGTGGATACCATGATCGTGGGCAACGTGCTGGGCGATAGCGCACTGGCCGCCATCGGCTCCTGCGGGTCCATCTACGAGCTGCTGGTGGGCTTTGGCATCGGCATCGGCAACGGGCTTTCCATCGTGGCTGCGCGCTCCTACGGGGCACAGGACGAGGATCTGCTCAAAAGAACGGTGGCCGGGTCGCTGGTCATCGGGCTTTGCGCAAGCTTTGTCATTACCACGGCGGGCTTTTTCGGCCTGCGGCCGCTGTTGCAGCTGCTGGACACCCCCGCAGAGATTTTAGAAGATGCCTACCGGTACATCATCGTCATCGACTTGGGCGTGCTGGTGATGTTCCTTTATAACCTGTGCGCCGGGCTGCTGCGCGCCATCGGCAACAGCGTGATGCCGCTGGTGTTTTTGCTTATCAGCTCCGGGCTGAACGTGGCGCTGGATCTATGGTTCATTGCCGGGCTGGGCATGGGCGTGCAGGGCGCGGCGGTGGCTACCGTCATCGCGCAGGGCATCTCGGTGGTGCTGTGCATTCTGTATGTGATGCGCCGCGTGCCGCTGCTGCTGCCCGCCCGCAAGCACTGGGCGGTGGGGCAGCATTTGTACTGGGAGCTGTTCAGCCAGAGCATCTCCATGGGGCTGATGAGCAGCATCGTGTCTGCGGGTTCGGTGGTGCTGCAATACGGCATCAACGGGCTGGGCACGCTGACCATTGCGGGGCACACCGCCGCGCGCAAGCTGTTCTCCTTTACCAGTATGCCGCTGATCTCCATGGCAAACGCAGGCTCTACCTTTGTTTCGCAGAACCGGGGCGCCGCTCAGCCGGAGCGGGTGCGCAAAGGGATGCGCACCATGTACCTGTGCTCGGTGGTCATCATGGCGGCCAACATGGTGCTGATGCAGCTTTTTGCCCGGCAGCTGGTGCAGCTGATCTCCGGTTCCTCCGCGCCCCTCGTGCTGGAAAACGGCGCACGGTATCTGATGTGGAACGCGCCGTTCTACGCGGTGCTGGGGGTGCTGCTGTGCACCCGGTACGCTTTGCAGAGCCTTGGGCAGAAGGTGCTGCCGCTGTTTTCCAGCGTCATCGAGCTGGTGGGCAAGGTGATCTTTGTGCTGGTGTTCATCCCGCGCTACGCCTACAACGCCGTCATCCTGTGCGAGCCCATCATCTGGTGCTTCATGGCGGCATATCTCGTGGCAGTGTACCGTCGCGACACCTTTGTGTATCCAAGAAAGAATCAATAAATAAGCAAAAACAAGCACCGGAGCGTCTGCGGACGCTCCGGTGCTTGTTTTTATGATGTTTTTACCATGCGGAAGGTCTTTCCGCGCTTAATGCAGTCCAGCAGCAGGTCGTATTCTGCGGGCACTTCGCCGATGACGTTCACCTTTTCGTCTGCGGGTAAGTCAGCGCGCACAAGCTGGATCTCACCGGAGTAGCGCCCGTAGCCGATGTTATCCATGGTCACGCAGCGGCGGCGGCGCTCTGTGCAGTTATCCGGCTGCACGGTGCTGCCAAAGCAGGAGTAGAGCCTGGATTCCTGATACCGCACAAGCGTTTTGGGCGAGTCCGGGCGGCAGGTAAAGGTGCGGTCGTACAGGGTCTCATAGCCGGGGCGCAGGGCGACCGGCAGGCAGAGCTCGCCGGTGGTGCAGAAGTGGCGGATGTACTCCTGCTCCCGGGTGCTGACCTCCGGGTCGCCCGCAAAAATGCCGTCCAGCCCGTAGTTCAGCGCTAAGTCCGCAAAGGCCGCTGAGGGGGCGGCGGTGCGGTGGGCTTCCAGCGTGGGCAGACCCTTGTACAGCGGGCCGCGCAGCAGGGCGTCGCCGGGGATAAAGCCGTACACCTGCAAGCCCTCTGCCTGCAAAGCTGCGGTGCTCTCGCGCAGAAATTCCGGGTCAAGGCCGGTCTCCGGGCGGGGGTAGAAGTTGTGCATGGCGATGACCGTGCCGCCGCCTGCCGCCAGCTGCCGTGCCACCTCCGGGGTGGTGGTGGAGGCGTTGACGGCAACGGGCAGCTGCTGCGCAAGGGCGCACATCTGCTCCACCGAGAAGCCGTAGTCCAGCCGCAGACCCCACAGGTGCAGCCGCTTTGCCAACGCGGTCAGGTCGGCGCAGCCGAACTGCCGGAGGGTCTTTTCCGACACGTCTGCCAGAATGCGCCAGCCCTGCGCCGCCAGAAAATCGCACATTTCCTGCACGCGGGCGCAGTAAGCGGCATCAAATTCTTCGCTGATATGCAGTGAGATAAAAACAGGCGCGCCGCCTGCCGCAAAAGCGGAAAGCGACGCACGCTGTTCCTCAAACTGCGTCAGATACACTGACCGTCCGAGTGTTTTAAGCATTGGCAACGTCCTCAACAGAGACCATTGCATTGGTCACGATAAAGCCCATGATGTAGCAGATGACCAGACCCACTGCGTAGCAGCCAACGGAAGCAGCCACACCGTGAGGGCCGGCGGTCATGACGAACAGAGCCAGCAGACCGGAGGGGCCCCAAGCGGTAGCAGCCACCTGCATGGCCATGACGAAGGCACCGCCGAAGCCGGCACCCAGACCGGCGCTGATGAAGGGCTTGCCCATAGGCAGGGTGACACCGTAGATCAGCGGCTCGCCGATGCCCAGCAGACCTGCGGGCAGTGCGCCGGTGATAACGTTCTTCAGGCGGGTGTTACCGCACTTCTTAGCCTTGAAGTAGATAGCGACAGCAGCGCCAACCTGACCTGCACCGGCCATAGCCAGAGCGGGGTACAGAGTAACGTAGCCAAAGCTCTCCAGCTGCACGGAGTACAGAGCGACCAGACCGTGGTGCATACCCATAGCGACCATGGGCAGGAACAGAGCGGTGGAAACATAACCGGCAATGATGCGCACGATCAGGATATCGCTCATGCACAGCTTTTCAACCACCCAGCACAGCGCGGTGGAAACATAGCCGGTAGCGGGCATGATGATCAGGATATAGGGCACGAGGCACAGGATCATGGTGATCAGCGGGGTGAACACGATGTCCAGAGATTCGGGCATCCACTTGCGCACCCAGCGCTCGATCTTGACAAGGCACCATGCGCCCAGCACAACGGCCAGCACGCCGCCGCGGCCTGCACGCAGGATGGAATCCAGCGGCACAGCCTCGTTGAAGAGACCCAGAATGGAAGAGATCTTGTTGATGCCCTCCAGACCGGTGATCATGCCCAGCATACCGCCCAGAATGGGGGTGCCGCCGAACTTTTCGGCTGCGCGGTAGCCGACCCATGCGGTCAGGTAACCAAGGAAGCAGGTGTTCATCAGACCCAGCAGGGTGCTGATGAGTGCCAGTGCGGGGATGTCGGCGTAGTTCGGCACCACCTGACCGATCAGGGAGTTGATGCCGGCGCACAGACCGGAAGCCACAACGCCCGGGATCAGGGGGATAAAGATATCGCCAAAGGTCTTGAACAGCTCCTTGACCTTGCTCTGCTTCTGCCCTGCCTTGACAGCGGCCTTGTTGGTCTGCCAGTCGTTGGCGGTGGAAGCGGCGGCGTCCGCCGGGATGCCCATGTCGCGGCAGATATCTGCGCACTTGCGGCACTTGCCGGGGCCGACCACGATCTCTACATAGCCGGTACGGTCATGCACGATGCCCATCACGCCCTCGATGGCCTTCAGGCCCTCGTCATCGATCTTGGCGTCATCTTTAACGCGCACCCGCAGACGGGTCATGCAGTTGGTTGCGGTGAGAACGTTGCTCTTTCCGCCGACTTTCTCCAGCGCCGCGCGGACCAGTTCTTCATTCGTCATAAGTGGGTCCTCCTTTAAAACAGGTGTATATCCGATGCGGCCTTTGCCGCTAAGGAACTTAGAGATATCTTACAGCACTTCCAGCCGGATGGCCTCCCGCACATGACCGCGTGCCCGTTCCAGCCGCCGGGCGGCCTCCTTGGCATCGCAGTCTGCCAGCAGCATGGTAATGGCGGTCTTTACGCTGCCGCCCGCTGCATCAATGGCGGCGCGGGCTTTTTCCCGCTCCACGCCGGTGGCGTCGATGACGATATTCTCGGCGCGGGTGTGCAGCTTTTCGTTGGTCTGCTGCACGTCCACCATCAGGTTCTGGTAGGCCTTGCCGGTGCGCACCATGGAACCGGTGGAGATCATGTTCAAAATCAGCTTCTGTGCCGTACCGGACTTGAGCCGGGTGGAGCCGGTCAGCACCTCGGGGCCGCAATTTACCTCGATAGCAAGCTCTGCGGCCTTGCCGATGGCGCTGCCGATGTTGCAGGCAATGGCGGCGGTGTGACAGCCCACGCTTTTGGCGTAGTCCAGACCGCCCAGCACATAGGGCGTGCGGCCGGAGGCGGCAATGCCCACCACAAGGTCATTTGCGGTCAGGCCGTGGGCTTTCAGATCCTCAACAGCCAGCTCCCGGCTGTCCTCTGCGCCCTCCACGGCCTCGATGAAGGCCTTTTCGCCGCCGGCGATCAGCCCCACCACCATCTCCTTCGGCACACCGAAGGTGGGCGGACACTCGGCAGCGTCCAGCACGCCTAAGCGGCCGGAGGTACCGGCGCCCATATAGAACAGCCGTCCGCCCTTTTCAAAGGATTCTGCCGCCCATGTCACCGCCTGCGCGATCTGCGGCAGGCACTTGGCAATGGCCAGCGGTACCCGGGCGTCCTCCTCGTTCATGACAGTCACGATCTCCAGCGGGGACATCTGGTCCAGCTGCATCGTGCGCGGGTTGCGGGTCTCGGTGGTCATCCCACTCAGATTCAAACCCATATCCTGCACCTCCAGTTTCCGCCGCACCGCTTGCGGCGTGATTGTGACTAAAGTATAAACTTTTTCAAACAAAATGTCCACAAAAAGACTATTTTGTGGTACAATGTTTTATGCAAGCATTGTTTTTGAAATTTTTGCTTTTTAGTATGACTTTTTTGTGCAGCTTGTTCAATCCATCCTGAAATACAACAGAGGTATCGATATGCAGAACGTTCTTTTACGCCTGCGGGAGGTGCAGCCCTCCCTCAGCAGCACCGAGCGGCAGATCGCGCAGTTCATTCTGGACAACCCGGACGAGACCACTACCCTTACCATCCGGGATCTGGCGCGGCGCTCCTTCTCCTCCCCTTCCAGTGTGGTGCGCATCTGCCGGGTGATCGGCTTTCAGGGCTACAAGGAACTGCGCCACGCCCTGACGCTGGAGCTTGCCACCCTTGGGGAGAACGGCAGCCACCGGGAAAAGGACATCACCCCGCAGGACAGTTTGCAGGAGATCGTGGAAAAGGTGACCCACAGGAACATCCAGAGCCTGCTGGACACCCAGCGGCTGCTTTTGCTGGACGAACTGGAGCAGTGTGTGGAGCTGATCGCCAACGCCCGCACGGTGCTGTTGTTCGGCATCGGCTCCTCGCTGTGCGTGGCAAAGGACACCTACCTGAAATTTCTGCGGCTGGACAAGCCCTGCGTGGTCAACGAGGACTCCCACTCGCAGCTTTTGCAGGCGCGCAACGCCACCGCGCAGGATGTGGGCATCGTGTTCTCCTACTCCGGGCAGACCATGGAGATGATCCAGTGCATCAAGGAGATGAAGGCGGGCGGCGCACCGGTCATTGCGGTGACCCGCTACTACCCCTCCGAGGTGGCGCAGCTGGCCGACCATGTGCTGTATGTGGCCGCCAACGAGAGCCTGTTCCGCAACGGTGCCATGTCCTCCCGGCTTTCCCAGCTGAACGTGATGGATATCCTGTACACCGCCTACGCCAGCCGCAACCACGAGGACACCATGCGCCGCCTGACCAAGACTCATATCTATAAGCCCGGTGACCCAGAGGTGCTGACCCAGCCGTAAAACAAAAAGCCGTCCCGCAGGGTACAAAAAAAGGCGCCTGGTGATCTTCTCACCAAGCGCCTTTGCTTCCGTTAGCGAAAGTATAGCGTTTTTTACGGCTTTTTTCAATTCGAGCAGAAAAGCGACTGCTTTCCTGAAGAAATCCGGCATTTACACCAGACTCTTGTAGGCTTCCAGATAGCGCAGACCCAGTGTCCGCAGGCTTTCAGTCGTGAAATGCAGCCCGTCCGGACGGGCAGTAAGGTCAGCGGCGGAAACTACAGCACACTTCGGCAGCTGCGCGACCAGTTCCGGCAGACGATGGTTGAACTCCTTCAATAGTTCTGCAGGGGTTCCGTGGAAACCGTTTTCCGGGTAGCCCAGTTCCCCCACCACGATGGGCAAATCGCCCAGTTCTTCCCGGAATGCCCGCATAGTGCGCAAGAACTGCTCCGGGTAGGCTTCCAGCTGCTCCGGGGCAAGACAGTCGCTCTCGCCCTGATGCCACAAGATCGCGGTCAGCGCGGAGGTGCGCATAGCCAGCTTTGCCTGAAAGACTGCATGGTCAAACAGCACCTCGCCCGGTTGCCACTGGCTGATGCGGGTACCGCCGTCTGCGCAGGGAATCAAGCCGATTTTAGCCCTGGTTTCTTTTTGCAGCTGCGCGGCAAAGCTTGCGGCAAGGTTTGCGCCGCTGCGTGGAACTGCCCCCTCTGCCACCGCGCGGTCCACATTGATGGGCTCGCGCATGGGCTGCCAGCGCCCCATGCGCAGCATGAAGCAATCCGGGGCGGTGATGGTGTTCTCCGGGGTCAAATCGCCCCGTCCTGCCATGTTAGACTGTCCCACCAGTAAAAACGAGCGGATGCCCTGCGCTGCCTCGTGCAGACCATCGTTGATCCATAGTGCCATAACAAAACGCCTCCTGCGTGTTTTTTACCCCAGTATAGCACAAAAGCAGCCGACATTCACGAACGGCTGCTTCTATGCTGTGAAAATGATGAAGAAGGAGAGACCGTTTTGCATACGCTGTTGATCGTGGACGATGAGGAGATCGAGCGCGAGGGGATAGCACAGTTCATCCTCGACCACGGCAGGCTGGAAGATCAATGACATAACAAGCACAGCCCCGCTTTGGCGAAGAAGAAGCCAAAGCGGGGCTGTATTCAATGAAGGAGAAATGAAGGGAATATCAGGTTACAGATTCAGCTCAAACTGTTCTGCCGTAACAGTTGCTTTGCCATCGGCAGCAAAGGTGATGCCGTCGGCAGACTGAGGGGTGTAGATCCATAACATATTTTTACATATTCGTTCAGACCCTGCGGGGCTGAACATCTTGGCTTTCAGCCGTTACATAACCGACTAGCATGACCTTCCAGAAAAAGCGAGGGCAGGGCTGATCTGTTTTGTGACGGCTTTTTTGTTGCCGTTTTGCCCGTTGCGCCTCGAAAACCGCATGACCGTCTGCATGGGATACCCGGCGATGACCCCGGCAACACCTCGGCCCCGGCAAAACGAAAAGCCGGCGGCAACAAAAATCTCTGGTAAGGAGATCCTTGAAGCCATCCGGCTGATGGACGCAGACGAACGCAGAGAATTGACGAGAGTTCTGTTTGCATAAAAGATTCACGTTTGTGAAGCAACAAAAGCCCCAGTGGGGCTTTTGAGTGACCGAACGGTCTTGCGCCAGCAAGATGGAGGGGCCTTGCCCCGACAAGTTCGCGTTTGCACAGCGAAGCGGAGCAATGAAAGCCCCAGTGGGGCTTTTAAGCGACAGAACGGTCTTGCACAGCAAGATGGAGGGGCCTCGCCCCGACAAGTTCCATTTTTATGCAAAGGAAAGCAGGTTGTGCAAACCTTGCGCAGAAAAGCCCCTGATTCGGGCAAATGTGCAAACGGTGTGCAGAAAGTGTGCAGCCGCTTTCTTACACAAAAAAAGAACGCCAAATCTTACGATTTGACGTTCAAAATTTGGCGCACCTCCAGGGACTCGAACCCTGGGCCCACTGATTAAGAGAGCAAGCCGCCGGTTCGTCTCAATTTATGGAAGTTTCGAGTCATCGTTATTTTTAATCAAATCAACGTGATTTTTCACCCAGCAATTTCTGCACCCTTTGTCGGATTTTGCAGCGAAAAGTACCCTTTGCACGTTTTGAAACCGTGCAAAATCCGTGCAGAAACCGTGCACTTACTCCCAGACAAATGAAAAATCAATCCATCCAACCACGACTTGACGGCATTGGTTCGAGTGACCGCACACCAAAAATCAAGTCTTAGAGGATATGACTATGACAAAATTGCTTTCCTGCCGCTACCATACGGACACCAACCGGGTGGAAGCCCGGTTCGCAGATGGCACCACTCTTGCCATCGACTGCATCGCTGTGGAGGACGAATACGGCAACACCCCCGGCACAGCGGGCAGAACTGGACTGGCTGCTCTACAATAAGCCGCTGGAGTACGGCAACAACGCACTCCTCATTTTTCGCTGCCAGCTGTAGAAGCTGGAAAGCAGTACACCATTCTCTGCACACCAACTTTTTATGCTCGGCCCACTTTGTTTCGCTGTAGGGTTCGTCTGATATCATTGCTATTTCCGTACTGCCAATGCTTGCTTCTCCATGGGGTCCTCCTTGCTGCGTCTCTGTATTTTTCAGACTGCTCTCAAAAATACATTTTTTCAATGGTATTATTTTCGCACTTTGGAAAGAGCGGAGAAGGACATGGTTTCATTCGGCGAGTACGAGAATCCTCAGAAGGTAACGACAAAGTCTTTTGTGGGGGCTTTAATCCTGGAAGTCTTTTGTACAAACTGTCCGTTTGCATCGGTGTAAACTACAGTCAGCTCATAATCGCCGCGCTTTGCCTTGAGGGAGAAATGGCCGCTCTCGTCTGCTGTGGTCTGCGTCACAACCTTGCCGCTTTTCAGCAGCGAGACTTTTGCACCGGGTACGGCGGCATGGTTTGCCAGCTCCACACGGCCCTGTACATCAACAGGCATGGTCAGGATAACGCCGGCTGTGATAGCAACCGCTACACCGACACCGAGTATGACGGCAGCACCGCCGCCACCTCCACCGCCGCCGGAAGAACCACCGGAGGACGAACCGCCAGAGCCGGAATCACCGCCGCCGGGAGTAACAGGCGTATCATCAAAGGTATAACTGCCAGCCGCGACCACATAAGTCATATCAGCGTCTGTGATGCCGCTCTTAGTCCGGAAAGACTGCTGATATGCACCAGAATCATTGGCTTTGAACTGATTGATGTAGATGAGTTCTGCCGGGTCCAGTGGGTTGACGGACGACTTGCTGACGATGACAGCATAGTTTACACCCGGCGTCAGGCCGGTAAAGGATGCCACATAATTGTTGCCGCTGATGGTAGTATCCGTAGAAGGAATGATGCTGTTTTCTTCGGAAGAAAGGTTAGATGTAGCGGTGGGGAGGATGTCACCGTCAGTGCAGTGGATGATGATTTTCAAGAGTTCATCATTTTCTCCATAAATCTTAATTGAGTTCCATTGATTTGAGGTGCCTTTATAGGTGACTTTCTTTAATTTATTACAATCATGAAATGTCCAATTACCGATATCCGTCAGTCTTTCTGGAAGCGTAATACTTGTTAAACTGCTACATTGCTCAAAAGCCTCATCACCAAGAACTGTTAGATTTTCTGAAAGTGTAATATTTGTCAGGCTAGAACACCCATAAAATGCATGATTGTAAATTTCAACGACACTAGAAGGAATGATGATTTTTGATAGGCTAGAGCAATTATAGAATGTGTATTCCGGAATTTTTGTTATGCGGGAAGGAAGCTCAATATTAGTTAATTTAGAACAACCATAGAACGCATAATGTCCGATTGTTGTAATAGTGGAGGGAAAATCAATGTCAGCTAGGCTAGAACAAGCATAGAAAGTGTAACCTTTTATTTCGGTGAGGTTAGACGGAATAGAAATACTTGTTAGTCTAGAACAGGCATTGAATGCACCGCTTCCTATTTTTGTTACATTGGACGGAATGAAAAGATTTGTTAAATGCGAACATCCACCAAAAGCGTCATCTCCGATTTCTATCACAGTGTTGGGAATAGTGATGCTTGTTAAACCGGAACAACCTCTAAACATATCATCTCCAATTTTAGTTATACCATTTGGAATGATAATACTTGACAATTTAGAACAGAAGACGAAGGCGGAGTTTTCGATTTCTGTTACACTGGATGGAATTGCAAAATTCTTCAAATCATAGCAGTAGGAAAAAGCACCCTCACTTATTTTGGTTACATTGGAAGGAAGTTCAACGGCGGATAATTCCATACACTCACTAAAAGCATATTTTCCGATTTCAGTAACACTTAACGGTATGTTAACACTTGTTATGGAAAGGGCATTAAATGCATAATCTCCAATATTGGTGATGCCAGGTTTGATTTCTACAGTCTTTACGGCGTTATTATCATCATTAGACCACGGTGCCGGACGAAGCTGGAAGTCGTAGTTGGCCATTCTTCCGGTTCCACTAATGGTTAACTTTCCGTCTTTATCTAATGTCCAGGACGCGTTATCTCCCTCGTAACCGCAAAGACCAGATGCAATCAAATTCGAATCTTCTTTAGGAGGTTCAGATACGGTTCCTGTGATTTCACCATCCGAACAGATGACGTTGACTTTTTTCAGAATATCATTTCCAATACCAATCGAAAGCGCTTTCCATTGCGCCATCGTACCGACAAAGGTGACTTTTGTCAGGGAAGAACAACCAGAGAATGCGTAATCACCGATTCGTGTAATCGCATCACCAATATAGATTTCAGTCACCTTACTGCAATCTGCAAAGGCATAATTGCTGATAGTTTTAACGCCATATTGTGTGAGGATGCTGGTGATTTTATCCCGGGAACTATACCAGGGAGTACTGGCGGCATCGCTGTAGTCTGTCATCACCTTTTCATTGTTGATGGTGAGTTTGCCGTTTTCAATGGTATAGTTCGGATCAGAGGGTGTGGGAACATCCGGCTCCGGGTCTGGAACGTATGTTTTTATCAATGTCTCAATCAACGGATCTTCATCGACAGTGAAATCAGCACTTTCATAGGTGGCATCTCCCACGACAACGCGCAAACGGTAACTGCCCGGAGTAAGATAGAGAATCGTCTCGGAATAACCGTCGCATTTTTCTTTGACTTCACCAATCTGAACCCATTTTCTGTCTTGATAGGATTCAATTTTGCTTCCAGTGATGTCATCATTGGTTATAACGCGAGCAGATACGCGATATGCGTTGTGTGGGCAGTCGTCCCAGCCAAATTCGTGATAGTCGGGTGCCCAATATGCTTTTTTCTCTGGAGTTTCCAATTTGACACCTGTGAGAGTGAATGTCAAATCAGGAAGTTTCAAAAGGCTCAATTCTGCATTTAGATTTATCGAGCCTTTGATGCTCAGAGAAAAACACTTTTTACACAGATGATGAGAGTCCTCTTTATCAAGAAGTTCTGTACCGGTGATGTTCATTTTAACAGTGCCCGTCGCACCGGCTTCTGTGGTAAGACTGATATTCAATACGCTCTCAAGTATTTTTACAGTCGGCTTGAAGTCCAAACCAATATAAATGGAACCTTCAATGCTGGCATTGAGTTTGCATGTTGGCTTGGAACTGGTATTCTGTAAACCATCTTCCTTAGTGTAGGAAATACCAAAAGGACATGTAATGGCGAAACTGACAGTTCCAGAAATAGAGGACTTATAAACAACTCTTGGAACAAAGCCAACATAAACACCCGCAACGGGTGAGAAGCCAAAACTTGCGAGTTCTACGAAGGTTTCTGCAGAACCATCGGCAGTCAAAGTTCCGGCAGCGCCTATTTCCAAATTGATTCCTACAGAAGTTTTTCCGCCACCAACATAAAATTTGAATTCTTCTGAAGCGGAAATCTTTACTGTTCCCGAAAGGCTGGCTTTTCCGCTAAGATGATCCGAAGAGAATTCTGGAGGGGATTCTACAGACTTATCAAGGATTTTGAATTCGTGAGCGACTTTGAAATTTCCATTCAACTCATAACTGTTTTCCTCATCCAAGGAGACATCGAAATCCGAAAAATCTGCAGATGTAGTCCCAAGATATTGAACGCTATCATCGGCAGAAGCTTCATACGTGAGTTCGTCACTACCAGCATCTGTTTCGACTTTTAATGCAGTAAAAACGTCTTCCAATGTGAGCGAATCATCGCCGTGAATCGTTACAGTGTCACCGTTGACAGAAATATCTTTTACACGGACGATTAACAGTTTTCCATCCTCATATTCATAAGTGAGAATAGAACCAGTGTGAAGATCTTTAATGTCATCGGTAGCGTTATCAATCGTATAGTTCAGATTATCCGTGTCATTTTCAATCAACAGATTTTGATTACTTGGCACATCATCAGAAGAAATAAGAGTAACGCCGGGATTAACAACAGCAAAGTTGGTAGAATTGTTGTCATCCAAATTGATAACACGATCAGATTCAAAATCGTCTACAGTTGCATTTTTGATGTCTACAAGAACTTTTGTATGCGAACTATCCGTATACTCTTTACAGAGTGGTGCATGTTCTGCTGTATCAAGCAGATAGCACTTGACTGTATAATATTCCGGAATAGTGCCGCTGATATCCACAGTCACCGTGCTGCTGCCCGTATTCTCGATCATTGCGGGAGCATATACGGTGCCGCTGGCGACCATTTCTTCCGCAGAGTCATCAGTATAGACGGAAACAACGATATTAGCATTGGTTGTTGTAACATACTCTACTGCGGCGGTGTTGCCAGAAACGGATACCCCGATAATGCGGTTGCTGTCACTGGAGACATTGTTCTGCTCGTTGATGCTGTTGAGGAGCAGTTTGCCAAAGCCATCGGTGGCTTCCATTGTGACATCAGAGGTATCCACGGTGGGCTGTGCCTGCTGAGACTGCTCCGGAGCATACCGTCCTTGCAACAGCGGGTCGGAAATAATGGCCTGAACGGTATCCTCGTCCAGAACTGGTGTAGATGTGTCTTTCTGCGCTGTGGCGGAGGCATTCGGGACGATAGTTGCGCCCGGGCTGTCCGCAAAGGCACTGAAAGGCACGATGCTGACCATCATGGAGAGGGTCAACAAAGCCGCAAGAAGCCTTTTCATGATAAAGATTCCTTTCCTGTTATCTGGGGTAAGACTGCAACAGATATGTTGTAGCTTATCCGGTGTGAACCGGCTCAGCCGGAACGAACCAAGGCATTAAAAATTCTCGCTGATGTACTCATTCAGCTGCTGGAGTGTGTTATAAGCCGTGATAAAGGTATTGAACCTAGCGCTGGTGGCAGAAAAGATATGTACCATATAGTTGAGGACTTTGCTAAGCTTGCTCACATTGTCCAGAAACGCAGAAAAGCCACTTGTGTCATCTGCACCACCGATAACAGAAAGAGCTTCTTCAGGAGTGATTTCAGTATAGGAAACGGGGATATTTGAGCGGAGAGTTCATAAAAAGCTCCTTTATCTTGCAGAAATGACAATAAACGTAAAAAGCAGTATCCCAGCGACCAGAAGGGTTCCGGCATGATCTTTAAACTTGAAACCGGAACCGGGTGCAGAAGATGTGGCAACAGAGGGTGAACGGTCTTTTAGGTTAGCAACCCAGTGGGCGTAGATTATAGCGTCAGCTCCAAATTCGGTGTTGAGGGTGATTTTATCACCCTCCAGCTCGTCAGTGTGCCATCCCTCGAAGGTGTAATCACTCATGGTCGGGGTGGGCTAGTTGCGACAGCTTGCCAGATGAGGTAGTACTGGCGATGACGGGTACGCCCGTGCCGTCGCTCGTCTCAAAGTAAATAAGGCAAGAGCCATCGGCAAAGGCCGGCAACGCCAACTGACAGCCGAACAAGAAAACCAGAAAAAGACTTACGATTTTTAAGGGCTTCATAAAATATCCTTCCTACGAGCCTTTTAATGAAATTATAGTCTGTTTGCGGGTAATTGTCAATGTGTGAGATGTCACTTACCATTCAATTACATAAAGTTAAGATTGGATGGTATTTCGTATGATTTCATTTGAACTACTTTGGGAAACGATGAAAAAAGAGACATCTCACAGTTTAAGCTTGACAGTCGGGATACCGGAACGACTGCGCTATTTCACCATGGGGAATGCGCTTGTCGTTCCGCTGATCAAGGCTATGGGCAAGCGGATCAGCGCACTGGCCGAGGACGAGCAGCGCAGTTGATGGGCGTTTCTCTTGAGTTTCCAAAGGGGTGCGGGTCGCCAGTGGCGACCTCAAAATGCAGCACATTTTGAAGCACCTGACCGAGCCGACAGGCGAGAGGCAGCACCCCTTTGGCACACGACTTTGCTTGCAAAGTCTAGTGTGTTACACCTTGGTTCCGGCTGATGCGGAAAAGGGGCTGCGAGAGGCCCCGACAAGCACCTGTTCTGCAGCAGAAGGATGCGCGGATGGGCGTAGCAGTTGACGGTCTTTGCCCACCCAGCGCAGGCTTGCAGAAGAAACCAATGGTGTACGTTCTCCTTCCTGCCGCAGCAGCGTTTCTCCTATAAGCCGCAAGGCAAATGATCATCGTCTGTGCTTGCCCCGCATCCCTGCTTTTGTGCGGTGCTTCAACATGGAGGATTTGTTGAACACCCGCAGCAGGGTCATCTGTTCTTCTTTCGTCAGCCTGGAATAGTCGATACCGATCTGTCCCATCAGGACATTCATCTTCTTTTCCAACGGAGAACCTTCAAACTTCTGCGCATTTTCAAGCTGCTTTTTTGCTTGCTCGATCGCTGCACCGTCCGATGTGGTCTTATCGTTTCCATGTGCCGCTTTGATCTGCTTCAGGATCGCCGCCAGCTCATCATAGAGGATCCGCCCGAAATACTCGTCCTCGTTGATCTGTGCTGCCTTCAGCGTCCGCATGGTCAGGTCCTCTGTATCGGCATGGTATCGCTTTTCCAGTTCCTGTCTGGTGGCTTCTACCATAGCATTCATGTCCCGGATGCGGTCACTGACCAGCCCGTCCACACAGATCTCAAGGTCGGTCATCCACCGGGCAAAATCGGGATGTTCCAGAAGCTCACACAGCAGCCGATGATTGAATCTTCCATTCCTTAATACGTCCACTGCGCCATCGCTCAGATGCAAGTCCGAAAGGAC
>ERZ827520.1935-NODE-1935-length-21273-cov-2.744227_pt1 | contig 21273 bp, 16 predicted proteins | sample MGYA00519581_ERZ827520 | MGnify/ENA primary metagenome ERZ827520 (study PRJEB31778, sample SAMEA3449339) | human gut metagenome | biome: human gut; feature: human-associated habitat; material: faeces | place: United Kingdom | collected 2010/2012 ...
AGGATGAGCGGGTTCTTGACACCGACCTGCGTCAGCGCCGTGATGATGCGTCCCGGCATGGCGCCGACATAGGTTTTCCTGTGCCCGCGGATGTCGGACTCATCCCGCACGCCGCCCAGCGACACACGGATATACTTGCGCTTCATGGCGCGGGCAATGGATGCCGCGATGGAGGTCTTGCCGACACCGGGAGGGCCGACAAGGCAGAGAATCTGGTTCTTGAGATCCGGGGAGAGCTGTTTGACTGCCATGTATTCCAGAATGCGCTCCTTGACCTTTTCGAGCCCGTCATGGTCGGCGTCCAGCACCTTGCGCGCCGCCTCGATGTTGACACGGTCGGTGGTCGTCTTTTTCCACGGAATCTCCAGACAGGTATCCAGATAGTTGGTCAGCACCGACGCCTCGGCAGAGCCGAACGGGAGCTTTGCCAGCCGCTCGTTTTCCCGGAGCAGCTTCTTCTGCACCTCGGCGGGCAGTTCCGCTCCCATGATGCGCTCGAAGTACTCGTCGGTATCACTGCCGCCTTCGCCCAGCTCATCCTGGATAACCTTGATTTCTTCCCGCAGGAAGTACTCCCGCTGACTGCGGTTGATGCGTTCACGCACCCGCTTGCGGATATCCGATTCGCAGGACAGCACATCCGCCTCGTGGCGCATGATGAGAATCAGCGTATCAATGCGCACCATGGGGTCAAAGCACTCCAGGATCGCCTGCTTGTCCTCATAGCGGACAAGAATATTTGCCGCAACGAAATCCGCGTACAGTCCGGGATTCCGGATGGTGGAGACGTGCGTCATAATATCCTCCGCTACGGCAGGGATGAAGCGCACGCCCTGCCGCAGGGCAAAGTTTGCCTCGCGCAGGTATGCCTCGCCTTCAACGCCGCCGTCGTCCTGCGTGACGACCGTCTTGGCGACTACGGTGGCAATGGTATGCTCGTCCAGCGGTGTGATGGAGGAAATGGTCGCACGGCAAAGCCCCTCCGCGATAAGCCGGGTTTCCCCGTCCGGGGTGCGTATGAGCTGCTTGATGCGCGCAACGGTGCCGACCGGGCAGAGCTTGGTCAGTGCCGGCTCTCCGCTGTCCGGCTCGGAAATATCCAGAAGCGATGCCAGCAGGATGTTCTCGCCCACTGTCGCGGCGGATTGCGCCGCGGCGCCGGAGCGGAAGCTGTCCGTGGGGATATCGCAGTTTACGGTCATGCCGGGAAATGTAACAACCCCCCGCAGTACGACCAGCGGGAGAGTCTGATTTTCGGCTTTCTCAATATATTTTGGCATAATGATGATGTAATCCTTTCACAAGAGGGGAAGCACAGATAGAGACAGGCAGTCATTTTCATTTTGTATTATAGCACACTTTCCGGAATAATTCCATAGGGAAAGATGAATTTTTACAATTTTTCGGGCTGTGCGCCGCCGCATATGATTCGCACGGTAAAAAAGGCTGAGTTCCCGTGACGGAACCCAGCCTTTTGGCGCCGCAGATTACACGCGCATGGCACGCATTGCATTGAGAATGGCGATAACGCATACGCCCACATCGGCAAACGACGCGATCCACATTCCGTAAGGTCCGAGCAGGTTCAGCGCCGACAGCGCCAGGACTATCAGCTTGACAGCCAGCGCGAAGGTGATATTCTGCCGGACGATGCGCAGAGTGCGCCGCGCAATGCGGATGGCAACCGGAATGGCGGCAGGCTTGTCGTCCATCAGCACCACGTCCGCCGCCTCAATAGCGGCGTCGGAGCCCATGCCGCCCATGGCGATGCCGATATCCGCACGTGCCAGTACCGGCGCGTCGTTGATTCCGTCCCCCACGAAGGCGACGGTTCCGGCGCTCTTACCGGCGGAAGCGGTTCCGGACGACTGCATGATGCCCTCCAGCTGCTCGACCTTGCCCGCAGGAAGCAGTCCGGCGTGATACTCGTCCAGTCCCAGTCGTCCGGCAACGTCGCGCGCGACTGCGTCGCCGTCTCCGGTCAGCATGACGATCCGGCGCACGCCGCAAGCCTTCATGTCGGCGATGGCTTGCTTTGCATCGGGCTTGATCTGATCCGCCACCACCAGATATCCGGCATAGCTGCCGTCCAGTGCAACGTAGACGACCGTGCCGGGTTTGTGGCACGCCTCGTACGCGATGCCCCGCCCGTCCATCAGCTTGGCGTTACCGGCAAGCACCTGACGGAGCGGGAGATCAGCCGTACCGCCTACCTGCGCCGCTACGCCGTGCCCTGCCATTTCCTCTGCCGTCGCAGGATGCAGGGCGGCGGGGTCAAGCTGTGCGGCTGCTGTCAGCGCCTTGGCAATGGGGTGAGAGGAGAAGGATTCGGCACCCGCCGCGTACCGGAGCAGGGTTGCCGCATCAATGCCCGCCGCCGGACGGATGTCCTCTACGGCAAATCTGCCCTGCGTCAGCGTTCCGGTCTTGTCAAAGACCACGGTGTCACAGCCGGCAAGCGTTTCCAGATAGTTGGAGCCTTTGATCAGGATTCCCTGCCGGGATGCTCCGCCGATGCCGCCGAAGAAGGACAGCGGCACCGATATGACCAGTGCGCAGGGGCAGGAAATGACAAGGAAGGAAATCGCACGGTACATCCAACTGCTCCAGACGGAGAAACGGCCGGTATCTATGACCAGCGGCGGGATAATCGCCAGCAGAGCGGCTGAGATTACCACCACGGGCGTATATATGCGCGCGAATTTCGTCACGAAATGCTCGCTCCGGGATTTACGCTCCCCGGCGTTTTCGACCAGCGACAGGATTTTGGAAACTGTGGATTCGCCGAACGGCTTTGTGACCTGCACCCGGATAAGTCCGGTCAGGTTGACACAGCCGCTGATGACGGCATCGCCCACCGTGGCGTCACGCGGCACCGATTCGCCCGTCAGCGCAACGGTATCCAGCGAAGTTGTACCTTCCAGAACGGTTCCGTCCAGCGGGATTTTTTCGCCGGGGCGCACCTGAATGATATCTCCGACCGCGACCTCCTCCGGCGAAACCTCCGTTACGGCACCGTCGCGTTCCAGGTTTGCGGAATCGGGGCGGATTGCCATCAGCGACGAAATAGAGGCGCGGCTCTTTCCGACGGCGATCTCCTCAAACAGCTCGCCGATGCGGTAGAACAGCATGACGAACACCGCTTCCGGGTACTCCCCGATAGCCAGTGCGCCGACCGTTGCCAGTGCCATCAGGAAATTTTCATCGAACACCTGTCCGTGCGCAATATTTTTGCCTGCCTTACGCAGGACGCGCCAGCCGATCAGGAAATACGGCACGAGGAACAGGCACAGCGCCTGCCAGCTGAACCCGTCCGTCGGCTTCAGCACCAGCTTTTCCAGGACGATGCACAGGATCAGCAGTCCGGCGGTCACGATTATCTCGATCAGGGAACGTTTTTGCTTTCGATTCATTTGTGTTCAGTCTCCTTCCGGACCTGACAGCGCAGTAAACTCCGGCTGCCGGGTTATGCGGATCACTTCAGAATAACGCAGCAGTCGTCGTCCACGCGTGCGCACGCCTTTGCCGCCTTTTTGGCGATCTCATCGAATGCGGCATCGTCTGCCTCCAGCGTCATCCGCTGTGCCATAAAGCTGATGCTGACATAGCTCACGCCGGGGATCTTCCGGACGGCGTCCTCCATTTTGGCGGCGCAGTTGGCGCAATCCAGGTTTTCCATAACAAACACTTTTTTCATGACGGTTTTCCTTTCGCTTTGTAAGAAATGTGGTTACTCCAGAATGTGCTCGGTGCCGCACTCCATGATTGTGCGGACGTGATCATCCGCCAGCGCGTAGATCACGTTTTTGCCTTCCCTGCGGTAGCCGACAAGTCCGGCGGTTTTTAGGAGACGAAGCTGATGGGAGACTGCCGAAACGGTCAGCCCAAGCAACTGAGCCAGATCACATACGCACATCTCGGAATGCTGTAGTGCCGCAAGAATACGTATCCGGCTGGCATCGCCGAACATCCGGAACAGATCTGCCAGCCGTTGCTGTTGTTCCGGGTCGGGCATCTGCGCACGGACGCACGCCACCACTTCGGGATGGGGCAGTGTCTGCTCGCAGACAGGGGATTCGCAGGGCACCTCGCCGGGTGTAGTCTTTCTGCTGTCTTCCATGAAGCATCATCCTTTCTCATTGAACGCTTGAGCATCTGTTCAAGTGTTTGCATTATACACCGTGGCGGGCGGTTTGTCAAGAGGTTTTTGAAAATTTTTTTGCGGGATTTGGGACAGTTGCTATTGCGACTGCACCATGCGGCGGAGCGGACCGCGAAAAGATCCGGACGGGGTATTGACAAACCGTGATAATCGCAATATAATGGAAACGGACAGATCCGGGAGAGCATCCGGGGAAGGTATCCCGCGCAAAGCCATGCGGGATACGGCTGCGGGGGGAATTGGCGGAAAAGGAACTTTCAAAAAAGCGAAAGGAGTACAGCGATGAAACTCACTTTTCTTGGCGCCGCACATGAGGTTACGGGTTCCTGTACGCTGCTGGAGGCGTGCGGGAAAAAGATGCTGATCGACTTTGGCATGGAGCAGGGACCGGACATTTATGAAAACAGCGAGATCCCGGTCTCGCCGGCGGAGATTGACTTTGTTTTCCTGACGCACGCGCACATTGACCATTCCGGCAAATTGCCCCTGCTCACCAAGAACGGCTTCCGCGGACGGATATATACGACTGCGGCAACCGGGAGTCTTTGCGCCACCATGCTTGCCGACACGGCACATATCCAGGAATCCGAGGCGGTGTGGAAAAACCGGCGGGCAAAGCGTTCGGGCGAAGAAGGCTATACGCCGATGTATACGCTTGCGGACGTGCAGGCGCTGATGCCGTATTTCTGCACGACTGACTACGGTGTTCCGGTTGAACCGTGCGACGGTATTTCCGCAGAGTTCTTTGATGCCGGGCATCTGCTCGGCTCGGCAAGCATTCGGATAACCGTTACGGAGAACGGGAAGCCGCATCGTATTGTCTTTTCGGGGGACGTCGGCGCATCCAACCGCCCCCTTCTCCGCAATCCCTGCGTGCCGGATGCAGCCGACACGCTGATTATTGAGTCCACCTACGGCGACCGTTCCCGCGCAGACACGGCGGCGGGACAGCTCGCGGATACCGAGCAGCGCCTTGCTGAAGTAATTGATTCCACGCTGTCCGGCGGCGGGAATGTCGTGATCCCCTCCTTCGCTGTCGGCAGGACGCAGGAGTTGCTTTATATGCTGCGCCGCATCAAGGAAGAAAAGCGAACGGGGACGGATTTTCCGGTATATCTGGACAGTCCGCTTGCCATCGAGGCAACGCATATCTATCATGACACGCTGCGCAGTTACTTCGACAGCGAAACAAACGAACTGCTGAACAGGGGCATCAACCCGATCGGCTTTGACGGACTGCATCTCACGGTCACGAGCGATGAATCCCGGCAGATCAATACCGATCCCACGCCGAAGGTTATCATTTCCGCCTCCGGAATGTGCGAAGCGGGACGCATACGGCACCATCTCAAGCACAACCTGTGGCGCCCGGAGTGTACGGTTCTGTTTGTCGGCTATCAGGTGGAGGGCACGCTGGGCAGAAAACTGCTGGAGGGTGCGAAATACGTCAATCTCTTCGGCGAGGAAGTGCGGGTATCCGCCACGGTTCGGAAACTGGACGGCATCTCGGCGCACGCGGATGCGGACGGACTGCTTGCCTGGATCATGGCAATGCGCGAGCAGCCGCAAAGGGTGTACGTCAACCACGGGGCGGATGCCGTGTGCGACAAATTTGCCGAAACGATCCGGCTGAAGGCAGGGATTGAGGCAACGGCACCGTACAGTGGTGACGTTTACGATCCGGTCAGCGGGACGCGCCTTGCCGATGGCAGCCGCCGGAAGGTTCGGCACGACGACACGGACGGCGGACGTCGGTTTTCCGCCGTGTGGGCAAAACTGTATGCGGCGGGTATGCGCCTGATGCGCGTCATTGAGCGCAGCCGGAACTGTAAAAGCAAGGATCTGATCGTCCTGACAAACCGTATCAACGCCCTGTGTGACAGGCAGGAGAAGGAGATATCCCGGAAATAGGGCGTCACGCGCGTTTTTCTGCCCTTGCGCAGGTTGATAAATAACAGAACCCCTTCACGCAATTCACCTGCGTGGAGGGGTTCTGTCTGAAGGTGGCGGGAACAAACGGGATGTATCAGGGCGTGTCCTTGCCCGCATCCGCGCCGGGCTGACCGGCGGGTTGGGTGCTCTGCGATCCCTGCGGCGCGGAAGTCGGCTGGCAACCGTACCCGGATCCGTAGCTCGTCCCGTTGCCCTGGTAGTAGCTGTTGACCGGTTGGTAAGCGGGCTGTCCGGCACCCGGCTGGAAATAGGTCTGCCCGTATGCGGGCTGCGGGGCAGGGAAGTCACTGTCCGAGAGGCAAAGCATGAGGATGCCGGCAATCAGGTTGCCGCCGAGAAGCAGCACGCATACGCCGAGCCAGACGGGAACATCTGCCTTACACCGTGCGGCGCTCAGCTTTTTCAATCCCAGCACGTGGAAAATGATGGCGGGAATCGAACAAACGATAACGACCGCGAGCATGGAATAAATGGCAATGGAAGCATAGGCAACTTCTTCTGTCGGTTGCGTCGAGCCGACGATCCCGAAGAGAGCGGCAAACAGTATCATGGACATCAACGTCAGCCCGACGCTGACCAAGCCGAGGATCAGAAAGACTTTGGCGACTGTTTTCATCTGTATACTCCTTCCGGCAGCCGCGTGGATCATATTGCGGCGACCAACACTACCATTATACAACACGGATGCGGATTTGTCAATAGCCGTGCCGGAGTTTGCTGTGAGGCGGTGTGCCCTCCCCTTCGCGCCACGCATTCGCGGATATCCGTGACAATTCTCATCCTCGTCTGTATAAAACCCCCAGGAGCGGCAGAAACTATGAGCGTACCTGAGAGATGCCGCCGGACGGGCAGAAAAACTGCCGCGCAGCGTCCGCCGCACCACCGGGGCTACACACCACCTGAAAAAAAGGAGAGAATCAGAATGGGAAACAGCTACAACACGGACGACAAGAGCACGGCAAACCGACTCAAGCGGTTTATTGCCAACCGGGCAGTTATCGTCACCATCGTAACCCTGCTTCTGGCTGTGGGCGTGATCGTGGCGGTCACGGTAGCGGCTAACCGCTCCCGCAGACCTATCGGAGGGGAACCGGCGTCGGGCAGCGCGACCGCGACCGGGGACGGCAAGCAGGTCATGAACGGGGACGAGACAAAAGTCAATCACAATGCCAACGAAACGCATATCGGCGCGGCAGAAACGGGCAAAGACGAGCCGCTTGTCCTGAGTCTTCCCGCCAACGGGAAGCTCCTGAAGGGACATGACGCGACGTTGCAGGTCTATTCCAGCACCATGGGGGATTATCGGGTCCATCTCGGCGTGGACATTTCCACACCGGAAGGCGGCGAGGTCTGCGCTGCTGCCGCCGGAAAGGTAAGCAAGGTCTGGACGGATCCGCTGATGGGGCAGTGCGTTGCGGTGGATCACGGTAACGAACTGCTGACGGTGTACAAGAACCTGTCCGCCGACCTGGCAAGCGGTATTGCGGAAGGCAAGACGGTCAAAGCCGGTCAGAAGATTGGTAACGTGGGGGACAGTGCCATGCTGGAAATGGCGGAGGAGCCGCATCTGCACTTTGAGGTGACCGCCAAGGGAATTCAGGTTGATCCGCTTGAGTATTTCTCTGCCGCCGACGTGACTGCCATCAAGGCGGCGAATGCCGACACCTCCTTTGAGAGCAGCGCTGTCACCGAAAGCACATCCGCAGGAAAGTGATTCCGCCGTCAGGCGGCATACGGAAGGGGCTGTAAAAAACCGGGTTTTTTACAGCCCCTTTGTACACTTCAACAGCTTCAAAACGCAAAAAAAGAAAGCACCCCCGTGACCCTGTCCTGCGAGTTGGTATCATGAGTTTGATACTCCGCCGAAAAGTGTGACGAGCGTGCTGTGTGGAACTGGAAGGGTGTTGGGGACACCTTCCGACGCTGTTTCATTATACACCATCCCGGCAGATTTGTAAATATTCAAGATGCACAAATCTGCGTCAAATTTTTCTGCTACAATGCCTGGAAACCTTGACAAACCCCGGAGCGTGTGCTATACTGGCAACACAATTCCGGCACGTTCCGTGTGCCGCCTGAAAGGAAATAAGACCGTGGAATATACAGAATTAGTCCGGCGGGCACTGCCCGTTTCGTTCCCGCTGACCGATGACGCGCGCGCTTTAGCCCTGCGCGAAGGCGTGCGCCAGTACGGCTTCCATGCCGCCCTGACTCTGACTGCCCGTCCGGCGTGCGCAAAGCTCCGTATTGCCGGTCGGCATGTCTTTCGCGTATACATAAACCGCAGGATCGTGCTGAACGGTCCTGCCCGCACGGCGCACGGCTATGCCCGGGTGGATGAGCTGGACGTGACCGCCTTTCTGCATCACGGCGTCAATCACCTCGCCGTGGAAATGCTGGTATACGGCGATGTTTACAATAAGTATTCCAACGACTGCACGCTGGAGCCGGACGGCTTTCTGCTCTGCGAGCTGGAGGCGGACGGACAGGTGCTGACCGCGACCGGTGGCGCTGACTGGAACGCCTGCCGCATCGCGGCGCGGGTTGCGAACGCCTCGCGTATCTCCCACTCCCGTGAGGCATCCGAGATATACACGCTGGAACCGGGCTGGGACGGATGGATTATGGGGGAGGCGAACGAGACGCACGGCTTCTGCCGGACTGCCCCGGCGTCCGCACCGCACCTGCTCCCGCATACCGCCGCAACGATAACGCCGACCGTGCGTCGCTTTTCCCGCGTGTGCGGCTACGGTACGTGCGGGATCGACCGCGAAGCGCAACTGCCGCGCCTGTTCTTTGAGGATAACCCCGGGTACTATCCGACGGGTTATTATGCCTCCCTGTCGGAGTACCCGCTGGAGGATTGCCGCCGCACCCGTGAACGCTCCGATGCCGGCATCCGGCTGACCGGGACGGAGGACGGTCTGACGCTGACCGGTGCGGAGGATTCCTATATCCTGCTGGAGGGCGAGTGCAATACAACCGGCTTCCCGTTTGCCCGCTTCACCTGCGAGAAACCCGGGACGGTTGATATCGTGCGGAGCGAGATCCTCACGCCCGACGGCGACTTTGCGTACAACCACAATACCGTTACCCGCCTGCACGTGCCTGCCGGAACATGGAGTTTCACGGCGATGGAGGCGGGGGTGGCGCGTTGGCTGAAGCTGTACTTCCGTGGGACGGGTACCGTGACTCTGCACGCTGCCGGAATGCTGGTACACGAGTACCCGGATGCGCACCGTGCGTCCTTCCTCTGCTCGGACGGCGACGTCAACCGCCTGTACGATGCGGCGAAACGCACGCTTCTGTGCAATACGCAGGATATTTTCATGGACTGCCCGGACCGGGAGCGCGGCGGATGGCTGTGCGATTCGCTCTGGACGGCGCGCGCGGCGGCGATGTTGCTGGGCGACACCCGCGTGGAGCGCGAATTTCTGGAGACCTTCCTGCTGACGCCCGCAGACGGGATGTTCCGGGGCTTTTTCCCGGAGACGTACCCCGGAAGCAAAGCGGATTATGCTGCCATGACAGGCATTACCACCTGGTCGTTCTGGCTGATGTGCGAACTGTGTGAGTACGTGCGTCGCACGGGCGATACGGCACTGCGTGACCGATTTGCCGACCGGGTTGCCGCGTTCGTGGATGGGAGCCGGAGTTTCCTTGGGCAGAGCGGACTGCTGGAGCGTCTGCCCTGGCTGTTCATCGACTGGTCGGTGTCCAACTACGGCGAATACCAGACGCCCATCTCGGTTCCCGCCAATGCGCTGTATGCGTATACGCTGGCTGCGCTCGGCGGGCTGTATACCCGTTCCGACTGGTGCGCGGAGGGGGAGCGGATGCGCGGGATTCTGCGCGCGGCGGTACTTGATGGACGTTTACCGGAGACTGTCCGGACAATCCCGGACAGCTTGGAACGGCATCCGGACGACAGGCTGCACGGGCGCGGGCGTTGCTCCGAGACCGGAATCGCCACTTGCCTCTGGGCAGACCTGTTTGCACCGGACGAATTGCCGGCGTTGGATGCCGCCTTCCGCGACTGTATGGGCTTTTCGCCCCGCTTTGCGCCCGACCCGGAGATCGGGCGGAGCCAACTGTTCATCGGGCTGTGCATCCGGCTGGACGCACTGGCACGGCGCGGCTGTTACGACAGACTGTACGGGGAGCTCAACGCCCTCTATCTGCCACAGCTCCGGGAGGGACCGGGGACGCTCTGGGAGAGCGTCTGCATGGAGAACTCCTCCCGCTGTCACGGATTTACTTCCCATGCGGGCGTGCATCTTGTGCGCGACGTGCTGGGACTCGGGGAGCCGGACGGACTGGATCGGACGCTGACGGTGGCACCGCATCCATGCGGCTTGCGCTGGGCGCGGGGGACATTGGAGCTTCCGGAGGGCGTGGCGGCGGTCTCGTGGCGGTACGACGGGGACAGCTTTTCCATGTCCTGCCAGATACCGGACGGATACGAGGTTCGCATCTGCCCGCCCCGCGAAGGCGGGATGCTGGAGCCCGGGCGGGTGCATATTACGGTGAACGGCAGGGAAATACGATGAAGGAGGGGATGCGCATATGGCGGAAACAGTGACCGGCAGAGCGCATCCCGCTTTGCCGTCTGCGGCGCGGCGGGTATTGCGGCGGGTATTCCCGCGGGTGTTCCCGTGTATCCTGCTTGCAGCCGTGCTGGTGCTGTGCCTTGTTCCGGATGATTCCCGCGCGGTTGCGCCGGGGACGGCAGAGTTTATCTTTTTTGATGTCGGGCAGGGGGATGCCTCACTGATCCGGACGGAGTCCGGCTGTGTGCTGATTGATACCGGGACGAACCTCTCGGAGGATACGCTGGCGGCTTCGCTGGAGTGGCTGGGTGTCCGGCGGATCGACTGCCTCATCCTGACCCATGCGCATGAGGATCACATCGGCGGCGCAGACCGCATTCTCCGGGACTTCGATGTGCGGGCTGTCATCGCCCGGGACACCGGCGAGACCGATGCGGCAACCCGGCGGTTATGGGATGCCGTCCGGGCGAGCGGCGCCGAGCAGGTGACGCCTGCCGGCATAACGACCTATACCGTGGGCGGACTGTGCCTGGATGTGGCGGTTCCGTTTGCCGAGCCGCAGTCCGCTGGCAATGACAACAGCCTGATCGTCCGGGTGCGCTTCGGCGAAACAACCTTCCTCTACATGGGAGACGCCGAGGCGGCGACCGAGCAGGTACTGCTTGCGCGTCTGGCGGACGGGGATTTTCTGGATTGCGACGGGCTGAAGCTGGGGCACCACGGTTCGGATTCCTCCTCCGGTTCCGCGTTCCTGCGCGCCGTGTCGCCGCGTTACGCCGTGGCTTCCGCCGGGGGAGGAAACAGCTTTGGGCATCCGCACGCGCGGGTGCTTGCCGACCTGGAAGCGCTGGACTGCACCTGCCTGCGGACGGACGCGGGCGGCACCGCCGTGCTGGTCTCGGACGGCAGAACGCTGCGCGTCGGACCGTGACCTGCACGGAACCGTCACGCTCTTGTCATTTTCCCCACATGATTTCCGCCTCTTTTGTTAGCTGTTCCGCCCTGAATGTCAAAAAAATAAGACGAAATTGTAAATAATGACTTTTTTGTTGCCCAAAGCACCAAAATAATGCTTGACAAATTGTCTATTATGTGGTATAGTAGTTGCGAAGAAGTTCTGAACACGTCGGAAACGGCTGTCAGGATGAACAAATGCCGGAGATGTGATCCCGTGCCCGGCACGCCCGGAAAGGAGATGCGCGGATGCCCCATTTCTTTGTGGATACGGCTGCCGTGCGCGGTTCCGGTCTGCGCGCGGCCGTGGGAGGTGCTGACAGGTGAGAACGCCCATCATGCCGCCTATGCCCTGCGGCTGGCGGTCGGGGATGCCATCACTGTGTCCGACCAGCACACGGTTTATGATTGCGTGCTGACGCATTTCGGGGACGGCGAGGTTACGGCTGAAATCCGCGAGGCGCATCCGGCAGACGCAGAACCGCCTTATCGGGCGGTGCTTTTTCAGGCGCTGCCGAAAGGCGATAAGCTGGACACAGTCATTCAGAAGGCGGTTGAGTGCGGCGTGGCTGCAATCATCCCGTTTGAGAGCAGTCGGTGCATCATGCGCGCCAAGCCCGAAACCGAGGAGCGTAAGACGCAGCGTCGGGCACGCATAGCGGAGGAGGCGGCAAAGCAGAGTCGCCGCGGTTTGATCCCGGAGGTTATGCCGACCGTGACTGACTATGCAGCCGTGTTGCGGCAGGCAGCGGCGTGTGACCTTGCGCTGTTTTGCTACGAAGGGGAAGGAACGCGTTCATTGCGCACCGTGCTGGACGGATTTGTTCCGCCGGCGGGACGTGTGCCTACGGTGGCAATCGTTATCGGCAGCGAAGGCGGTTTTTCTCCCGAGGAAGCGGATGCCGCATCGGATGCCGGGCTCTGCCTGTGCGGACTGGGGCGGCGCATCCTGCGGACAGAGGCGGCGTCGGGCTTTGTATTGAGCTGTCTTGCCTATCGGTTCGAGCTGTGAGCTTCCAACTGTTTTAGCCGCGCGTTGTGCGGTATTGCCCTTCGTTTTTTTCGCCGGGGGCGGTCGTTAATAAAAGGGAGTCTCTGAGAATTCCGCCGTTTTGCCGTGCGGGCGATTTTCGGAGCCTCTCAAATGCTGCAAGGAAAAAGGAAAGAGGTAAAAGATCATGTCAAACAGATTGTTTCAGAGTGTCATCCACCAGATGAAGGATGCCGTTGGCGGTAGGATCATCGGCGTAATCGACGAGACCGGCGTGATTATCGCGTGTTCCGAGCTTGTCAAGATTGGGGAGGTTCGTCAGAGCATCCGGGATGAGATGGCGTATTCCGCCGACATGATCGTAACCGGTGGCTGCACCTACCGCCCTTTGACCAACGGAACCAAGCGCGAGTATATCACTTTTGTGGAAGGCGAGGACGCCGAGGCGGATATGATTTCCCGCCTGCTTGCCGTTTCGCTTTCCAACATCAAGAATCTGTACGATGAAAAGTACGATAAGGGCTCCTTTATCAAGAATGTGGTGCTGGACAATATCCTGCCCTCCGACATTTATATCAAGTCCAAGGAACTGCATTTCAACGCCGAGGAGTGCCGCGTTGTGTTCCTCATCAAGTTCTTCGGCAAGACCGATATGATGCCCTATGAAATGGTGCAGAATATGTTCCCGGACCGCACGCGCGATTATGTCATCAGTGTGTCTGAGCATGACGTGGTGCTGGTGAAGGAGGTCAAGCAGGGAACCGAGACCGCCGAGATGGAGAAGGTCGCCGTCAACATTGCCGATACGCTGTCGTCCGAGTTCTATACCAAGGCATCCATCGGCGTGTCTACGGTCGTGGAGAACATCAAGGATCTGGGCCGCGCTTACAAGGAAGCGCAGATCGCGCTGGATGTCGGAAAGGTGTTTGAAACCGACAAGAACGTTATTTCCTATGAGAATCTCGGCATCGGACGGCTGATCTACCAGCTGCCCACCACGCTGTGCGAGATGTTCCTGCAGGAGGTGTTCAAGAAGGGCAGTCTTGAATCGCTGGATCGTGAGACGCTGATGACCATCCAGTGCTTCTTTGAGAACAACCTCAACGTTTCCGAGACCTCGCGCAAGCTGTTTGTACACCGCAACACGCTGGTGTACCGGCTGGAGAAGATCCGCAAGCTGACCGGGCTGGATCTGCGCGAGTTTGAGCACGCCATCACCTTCAAGGTGGCGCTTATGGTCAAGAAGTACCTCAATTCCAAGAACCCCGCAAAGGTCTGACAGCGCGCTTCTTCGCCGCCATGTCGGCAACTGCCGAAAATCATTACACCCAAAGGACTCCCGCCTTACCGGCGGGAGTCCTTTGGCTTGCATAGCGCGATTCGGGATGCAAAAGGGGCAGTATAAAACTCATTTTGAGTTTTATACTGCCCCTCGGAGAGCGGACGACGGATCAGTTGCCAGCCCGCTTTTTCTGTGCCAGACGGTAGAACAGCTTGCACAGCTCGACAACGGGAATGACCGAAACGGCGAGTGCCAGCGCTATACCGTACTCGGGAAGATTCAGCTCTGCAAGGCTGAACGCTTTGGCAAGGAAGGGTATTTCAATGACGGCGGTGGTCAGGATCAGGGACAGCGCACCGGCGCCCCAGAGCCACTTGTTCTGAGATTTGATGGCAAACACCGATCCGTGCAGGGAACGCATATTGAAGGAATGGAAAATCTCACCCATTGACAGGGTCAGAAACGCCATGGAGTAGCCCAGCATCTGCGCACTGTACTCGCCTGCGGCGATGGCTGCCGCATGGTGCATATCCGCCAGCACGTACCGACCGATGCAGTAGGAAACCAGCGTGATGACCGTCATATACACGCCTTGATAGGCGACGGCTATGCCCATACCGCCAGCGAAAACGCCCTCTTTGGGATCGCGCGGCGCTTTCTGCATGACGTCAGCTTCCGGTTTTTCCAGACCAAGCGACAGGGCAGGGAAGCAGTCGGTAATCAGATTGATCCAAAGCAGATGGACAGGCAGGAACACGGTGAAATCCTCGCCGATGATGATGCCGATCATAGTCGCGCAGAAGATGGTCAGCACCTCGGACAGGTTGGAAGCCAGCAGGAACTGGATTGCCTTGCGGATATTGTCGTAGATACGGCGCCCCTCTGCGGCGGCAGACACGATGGTGGCAAAGTTGTCGTCTGCCAGGATCATGTCGGCAACGTTCTTTGTCACATCGGTACCCGTGATGCCCATGCCGACGCCGATGTCGGCGTTCTTGATGGAGGGGGCGTCGTTGACACCGTCGCCCGTCATGGCAGTTACCTTGCCCAGCTTGCGCCACGCATTGACAATGCGCGTCTTATGCTCCGGCTGAACGCGGGCGTACACGGAATACTTCTGAACATCTGTCGCAAATTGCTCGTCGCTGATCTTGTCCAGATCGGCTCCGGTGATTGCCTGCGAGGCGTCGGTGATAATGCCCAGCTCCTTTGCAATGGCGACGGCTGTATCCCGGTGGTCGCCGGTGATCATGATGGGGCGAATCCCCGCCCGTCGGCATTCCTCAATCGCCGCCTTGACCTCCGGGCGGACGGGATCGATCATGCCGACCAGCCCAAGCACAGATCACACTCTACGGCATCGGATTCGTACACGGCGGGGGGCGCGGACAGCTGCTTTTGCGCCACGGCAAGCACGCGCAGTGCACGATCCGCCATGCCCTTGTTGGCGGCAAGAATGCGCTCACGTCCCGCATCGGTCAGCGGAACGGCGGCGCCGCCCTCCAGCACGGTGGAGCAACGCTTGAGTATCTCGTCCGGCGCACCCTTGGTGAACTGGATATAGTGTCCGTCCTGCGCCCGGTGGACGGTGGTCATCATCTTTCTGCCGGAATCAAAGGGGATTTCCCCCACGCGGGGCAGCTTTTGCTTCTCACTGTTTTTATCCAGCCCCAGCTTGGCGGCATAGTTGACCAGTGCGCACTCGGTCGGCTCACCGACAGCAGCGCCTTCTCCGGCGTCAAATTCTGCGTCGGAGCAGAGCGACATGGCGTTAGCCAACAGACCTTCGTCCTCGCCTACATGATCGACAACCGTCATTTTGTTCTGCGTCAGGGTACCGGTCTTGTCGGAGCAGATGATCTGCGTACAACCCAGCGTTTCGACTGCCGTCAGTTTACGGATGATCGCATTCTTTTTGGACATGTTGGTCACGCCGATGGACAGCACAATCGTCACAACGGTGGACAATCCCTCCGGAATGGCGGCTACCGCCAGCGAAACGGCGATCATGAAGGTGTTCAGGATTGTTTCCGGCAGGTTTCCGCTGCCGTTCGTGATCAGCGATCCTGTGAGGTTGACCGCGAAGATGACCACGCAGATGCCCACTACCAGGTAGGTCAGGATGCGGCTGAGCTGACTCAGCTTGATCTGCAACGGCGTCTTGCCTTCCTCGGCCTGCGACAGTGCGGAGGCGATCTTGCCCATCTCGGTACCCATGCCGGTTGCCGTAATGACAGCCTTTCCGCGACCGTACACGACGGTGGAACCCATGAAAACCATATTGATGCGGTCGCCGAGCGGCACATCCCCGCTTTCTCCCGCGGACAGGCTCTCGGCAGTCTTGACAACCGGCACCGACTCACCCGTCAGGGCGGCTTCCTCGACCTTCATGCTGGCGCACTCCAGGAGACGTGCGTCAGCGGGAACTGCATCGCCCGCTTCCAGAATGATGACATCGCCGACGACGAGATCTTCACTGTGTACGGACACCTGCTTTCCGTCGCGCAGTACCTTTGAGGTTGCGGCGGACATTTCCTGCAGGGCGGCGATCGCCTCCTCCGCTTTGGATTCCTGTACCACACCCAGCACGGCATTGATGACGACGACTGCCATGATAATGACGACATCGGAGGGAAAGCTTCCTTCGTAGACAGCCAGCACTGCCGAGATAGCGGCGGCAACCAGCAGGATGATCGTCATCGGCTCGACGAGTTGCTTCAGAAAGCGGAGAATGACCGATTCGCGCTTGCCCTCCGCGAGCTTGTTCTTGCCGTTTTTCTCCAGACGTGCGGCGGCTTCCGCGCCCGTCAGCCCGGTGCCGGACGAACCTACCTTGTCCAGTACGGCATCCGTAGTTTGCAGGTATTCCTTCATGCTCTGTTGCTCCTTTGTTCTTGCTGATAGTCGATAATCGGTGTTGCGAGGGAGCCCTTCCGGCTCATCGGCTTTCGGGATTTGCGGTGCCGCGCCCGGCAGGCTCCGAACGTCAAAAGAGACTTATCTGCCATGCTGTATGGCAGATAAGTCTCACCGTTTCAAGCGCCGCCAGACGGAGCATACGCTCGCGCCAGGATGTTGGCAGGCACTGCACTTCAACGTGCCGATTACTCCCCTATCTTATATGTGTATTCTACCATATCCGGATTGGGTTGTCAAGAGGTTTTTTGAAAATAACCCGGCGTGCCGCGTGCTTCCTTGACAGAAGTGTTCGCTGTTGCCCTGACGCAAATAAGAAAACCCCTTGACAACCGCGCGCATCGCGTGTATAATGTAGCTGTAAAAATCTTGTTGAAAAGGATGTTTGTTCCGATGACAATTTACGACGAGCTGGTAGCACGGGGACTTATCGCCCAGGTGACCAACGAGGAAGAAATCAAAACCATGATCAATGCCGGTAAGGCAACTTTCTATATAGGCTTTGACTGCACGGCAGACAGCCTGACCGCCGGACATTTCATGGCGCTGACACTTATGAAGCGGTTGCAGCTGGCAGGCAATAAGCCGATTGCCCTCATCGGCGGCGGCACGACCATGATCGGGGACCCTTCCGGCAGAACCGATATGCGCAGAATGCTCACGCGAGAGGATATCGACCATAACGCGGAATGTTTCAAGAGGCAGATGGAGCGCTTCATTGAATTCGGCGAGGGCAAGGCGCTGATGCTCAATAATGCGGACTGGCTGCTGAATCTCAACTATGTGGAGCTGCTCCGTGAGGTCGGTGCCTGCTTCTCGGTCAATAATATGCTGCGCGCCGAGTGCTACAAACAGCGCATGGAGAAGGGACTGTCCTTCTTTGAGTTCAACTATATGATTATGCAGTCCTATGATTTCTACTATATGTTCCAGCATTACGGATGCAACATGCAGTTCGGCGGGGACGACCAGTGGTCGAATATGCTGGGCGGCACCGAGCTGATCCGCCGCAAGCTCGGCAAGGATGCCTATGCCATGACCATCACCCTGCTGACCGACAGCCAGGGAAAGAAGATGGGCAAGACCGCCGGGAATGCCGTCTGGCTTGATCCCAACAAGACTGCTCCCTATGATTTCTATCAGTACTGGCGCAATGTGGATGATGCCGATGTGCTCAAGTGCATCCGGATGCTGACCTTCCTGCCGCTGGAGCAGATCGACGAAATGGCTCACTGGGAGGGCGTTCAACTCAACCGGGCAAAGGAAATCCTCGCATATGAGCTGACACGTATGGTGCACGGTGAAGAGGAAGCCGAAAAAGCGCAGGCGGGCGCCCGGGCACTGTTCAGTGCCGGTGCGGACGCAGAGGTGCCGACACTGACCCTGCACGCCGAGGACTACCGGGACGGCAGTATCGGTCTGCCTGCCCTGTTGGTCAAGGCTGGCTTCGCCAAGTCCACGTCCGAAGCACGCACTGCCATCACGCAGGGTGGCGTAACGCTGGATGGCGAGAAAATCACCGACGTCAAGGCAGTGCTCACGCTCACGGGTCTGGCGGAGGGCAAACTGCTCCGCAAGGGTAAAAAGAACTATATCAAGGTCGTGAACGGGTAATGGAGCAATCGAAAATCGACCGCATCAACGAGCTTGCCCGCAAGGCGAAATCCGGGCAGCCGCTCACGGCGGAGGAGATGGCGGAGCGGGAGGAACTGCGGGCGGAATACCTCCAGGCAGTACGGACGCATATGGCGAACGTGCTGGAGCATACCGTGATCCAGTATCCGGATGGCAGACGGGAAAAGGTGCGTGCCAAGACGGCACCTGTCGCCGCACCGGAGAACCCGGAGGAGCAGATGGTTCGCGCGGCACTTGCGCCGGGCGGTGAGCCGCTGTGCCTGGTTTCGGACAGCGCAGAGGCGACAGAACGGCAGGGCGCGGCACTGGCGCGGCTGTTTGAAGCGTCGGTAGGGACGGATGACCCGCTCCCGCCCTTCGTGGCACTGTACGGGGATCTGGGCGCCGGAAAGACTGCTTTTGTACGTGGGTTTGCCTCAATTCTGGCGCCCGGCGTGGCGGTACATTCCCCGACCTTCGCACTGGTTAACGAATACCGTGCGCCGGAGCATCCGCCGCTTTTCCACTTTGATATGTACCGTATCGGCTCGGAGGATGAGCTGTACTCCATGGGCTACGAGGACTATCTCGACCGGGGCATATGCCTCTGCGAGTGGAGCGAGAATATTCCGGATGCCCTGCCTGCCGAGCGCGTGGAAGTGCGCATCGGAAAGGATGCGGCGCATCCGGATCGGCGCACTCTGTCGGTATGCGTGAAGGGGGATCCCATATGCTGATTCTGGCGCTGGATTCCGCGGCGCTGTCCGGTTCGGTTGCACTGTGTGAGGATGGGGTGCTGATCGCCGAATGTACGGTTTGCACCGGACACACACATTCCGAAACGCTTCTCCCTATGGTCGAGGCTGTTCTGCGGGCAGCAGGACGGCAGGTGGGGGATATCGGACTGTTCGCCTGCACGGTCGGTCCCGGCTCCTTTACCGGTGTGCGCATCGGCGCGGCAACCGTGAAAGGGCTCGCCTTTGGGCGGGGTGTCCCCTGCATCGGTGTATCCACGCCGGAGGCGTTGGCAGAGAATGGGGTTCAGCTTGCCGCCGCGACGGGTGGCCTGCTTTGCCCTGTCATGAATGCCCGCCGCGAGCAGGTGTTCAATGCATTGTTTGAAGTGCGGGACGGTCAGGCGTGCCGCCTGTGTGCGGATCGCGCATTGCCCATGGTGGAGCTGGGGCATGGATTGGCAGAGGATCCTGCGTATGCGGGACGACCTGTCCTGCTGACCGGCGACGGTGCCGCCATGACCGCGCAGGTGCTGGCGGGTATCCTGCCGGCGGGGCGTGTGGTCTGCCTGCCGGAGCGTGACAGCCGTGTCAGTGCCTATCATGTGGCGCAGTGTGCGTTGCGCGCATATCGAGCCGGGGTTCGCACGACAGACGCGGAACTGACGCCTGTTTACCTGCGGATGTCGCAGGCGGAGAGAACCCGGACAGAAAAACTGGCGCAAAACGCACCAGAATCCGAAAGAAACGAGTGAGCGAGCATGAAAACGGAGAAAATTATAATCGGTTGCGATCACGGGGGACTGAACCTCAAGAACGCCGTCATCGCGCACCTGCAGGCGGCAGGCGTTTCCGTCGAGGACGTCGGCACGTACACGGCAGACTCCTGCAATTATCCGGAGTACGCCGACCGCGTGTGCCGCAGGATACAGGACGGGACGTATACGCTGGGTATTTTGATCTGCGGTACCGGAATCGGTATGTCCATGGCGGCAAACAAGCACGCGGGAATCCGTGCCGCCGCCTGTGAGAACACCTTTTCCGCGCGTATGACCCGGATGCATAACAATGCCAATGTGCTGTGCATGGGGGAGCGTGTCATCGGTCCCGGGCTTGCCTGCGACATGGTGGATCTGTTTATCTCCACTGACTTTGCGGGCGGGCGGCACGAGGCGCGTGTCGCCATGCTGGACGCACTGGACGGGCAGAGGGCAGAGGGAAGTAACCCGTAAGCATAAACGGAGGGAGGAGTGGCTCATGAGCAGACAGAAAGAGGAAAAATCCGGATCGGAGAATAAAGTTCCTTTCACAACGCGCCTTGCCGATGTGTTCCGCGCAGTGGCTGGAAAGCCCACGCCGCATAACTTTACCTCGGCTGTCATCTGCGCGGCGGGTGCATCGACCCGGATGGGGGGCGACACGACCAAGCAGTTCCTGGAGCTGGACGGTGTGCCGGTGATTGTCCGCACATTGCAGGCATACCAGGAAGCGTCCTGCATCCATGAGATACTGGTCGTGGCAAAGGCGGACGAGATCCCGCTTTACGAGGGAATGAAGGAGAAGTTCGGCTTGTCCAAGCTGACCCGAATTGTTCCCGGCGGGGAGACGAGGCAGGAATCCTCCCGGCTCGGCTCGGATGAGATCAGCCCCAAGGCGAAGTATATCGCGGTTGCGGACGGTGCGCGTTGCCTGACCACGCCTGCTGAGATCGACCGGGTATGCCATGCCGCGTACCAGTGGGAGGCGGCATCCGCCGGTGTTCCGGCGACCGACACGGTCAAGACGGTGGATACGTCGCGGTTCGTAGAATCCACAACCGAGCGCGGACGTACATGGCTGGCGCAGACACCGCAGGTGTTCCGTGTTCCGATTTATCGCGCGGCGGCGTATGCCTGCCGGGACGAGGGGTTCCAGGCGTCGGACGACAACGCCATGGTGGAGCATCTGCATATTCCCGTTCGGATGGTGCAGACGCACAAGGAGAACATCAAGATCACCGAACCGATTGATCTTGTGCTGGCGCAGGCAGTGCTGGAAGCACGCCGCGCCGCCGCCGCGCGGGGCGAGCAGGATGCCCCGCGCCCCGAGGTTGCGGGCCAGCAGGATGTCGGTCGCGC
>ERZ827520.1936-NODE-1936-length-21268-cov-12.816009_pt1 | contig 21268 bp, 18 predicted proteins | sample MGYA00519581_ERZ827520 | MGnify/ENA primary metagenome ERZ827520 (study PRJEB31778, sample SAMEA3449339) | human gut metagenome | biome: human gut; feature: human-associated habitat; material: faeces | place: United Kingdom | collected 2010/2012 ...
ACGCTGATGTCAGTACCACAATGAACATTTACGCTCACGCTACAAGGGAAGCGAAACGGAGTTCCGCAAGACTGCTGGATAAGGTGGTCGGCGGGGCATAAAAATTTACCCTTGTTTCGGCTCGTAAGGGCAAAAACAAGGGAAAATACATAAGGTTGGAATACAAAACTGGCGTAAAGCCTTGAAAACAAAGGGTTTATAGAGGGTTAGATAAATAAATTGGAAATTTATAACGCTACTTAAAACTATTGATTTTACTGCTGACGGAACAATCAATTGGGATGGTATTCGTCTGAATGTTATGGGTGGCGGCACAATGTACGATATGATTGGAGCATTGCGCCATCAAGATGAAATAAAAGAGCTTGAAAGAAAGGAACAGGGCGAATGAGAAAATTTTACACCGCATTGGTAAACAAGCGGAAACCGATTCTTATAATGTTTTCGATTGCCTTTGTGATTTCTTTGTTATGCAGTCAGTTGGTTGGCGTGAATTACGATATGACCGATTATCTTCCCGAAAATACAAAATCCACAGTATCGATTGATATTATGGGGGAAGAGTTTGACGGCGGTATTCCCAATGCCCGTGTAATGATAAAGGATGTTACCATTCCCGAAGCGTTGGAATACAAGGATAAACTGAAAGCTATCGAAGGTGTGACCGAAGTGACGTGGCTTGATGATACGGTAGATATTACAGTACCACTTGCTACATTAGATGCAGATACAGTAGAAACCTATTATATAAATAGCGCCGCCTTGTTTACGGTAACGATCAACGAAGACGACCAAGTAGATGCGGTAGCTGAAATAAGGGAAATTGTTGGTGATAAAGGTGCTGTAGCCGGAAGTGCTGTATCCACCGCCGATGCGACTACCAATACCGTATCGGAAATATTAAAGGTAACAGCCATCGCCGTTGCTTTTGTTTTGATTGTACTGTTACTCACAACAAATTCGTGGCTTGAGCCGATTATTGTACTGGTAGGTCTGGGTGTTGCCATTATACTGAATAATGGCAGTAACTTAATTTTTGGCGAGATTTCCTTTGTTACCAATGCCGCAGGAAGTATTCTGCAGCTTGCTGTATCGTTAGACTATTCGGTGTTTTTGTTGCACCGTTTTGAAGAATGCCGCAGGGAGAACACAGATGAAAAAAGTGCAATGGTGGATGCTCTTTGTAAATCCACTTCGTCTATACTGTCAAGTGGACTGACGACCGTTATCGGCTTTATTGCTCTTGTTTTAATGCAGTTCCGTCTTGGTGCAGATCTTGGCATTGTTTTGGCGAAGGGTGTTGCTATCAGCCTTATCACTGTCTTTGTGTTTATGCCGGCGTTGATCCTTAGTACATATAAATGGATTGATAAAACAAGGCATAAGCAGATTTTGCCGCCCTTCAAAAGACTTGGCAAGGTTGTTTACAGAATGGCAATTCCGATGGTATGTATTTTTGCCGTTTTGATTGTTCCTTCTTATCTCGGTTCGAATGCAAACGATTACTTGTATGGTTCTTCCGAGGTGCTTGGTGCCAACACGCAGTACGGCAAGGATACTGCCGCCATTGAGGAAGTGTTTGGCAAAAATGATACCTATGTGCTGCTCGTTCCCAAGGGAGATACCGCAACACAAACCGCACTATCGGATGAACTGCATACGATACCGGAAATCACAAGTATTATTTCCTATGTGGATATGGCGGGTGCAGAGATACCGTCAGCCTACTTGGATACGGAGACACTTGCTTTGTTAGAGGGAGAAAATTACAGCCGTATGGTGCTGTCGGTAGACGTGCCTTATGAGGGCGAAGAAACCTTTCCTTTTCCACAAGAACGGTTTTCCCGTCCAAAAAGCTGTCGGTAGACGTGCCTTATGAGGGCGAAGAAACCTTTACCCTTGTATCGAAAATTAGAGATATTGCAGAAAAATACTATCCCGATGACAATTATCTCGCAGGCGAAGGTGTCAGCACCTACGACCTGAAGGAAACCATTACAGCCGATACTTTGCTTGTAAATCTTATTTCTATCGGCGCAGTATTCGTTGTTATTATGCTTACAACAAGGTCGCTTTCTATACCGTTTATCCTTGTGCTTAGTATTGAAACGGCAATATGGCTCAATCTTACGATGCCGTATTTTTGGGATAAGCCGATTTTCTATCTTGCGTATTTGGTCATTAGTTCGGTACAGTTAGGTGCTACGGTTGACTATGCGATCCTTATGACAGACAGGTATCGGGAAAATCGGGAAACAATGGATAAAAAAACGGCGATACCACAAACGGTATCGGATGTGTTTGTCTCCGTTATGACATCAGGTAGTGTGCTTACCATCGTTGGATTACTGCTTTATTGGATGTCCTCGAATCAACTTCTGTCCCAGCTCGGTTTGTTTGTCGGCAGAGGTGCAATATTCTCGCTGACGATTGTTCTGTTTGTCTTGCCCGGACTGCTGTTTATATTTGATCGATTTGTTATGCATAAGAAAACGAAAGGAAAGGTGTTAAGCTAATGAAACACACGAAAAGAATAGTATCGGTGCTCCTTGCGGCACTGCTTATGATAAGTATTTTACCGCTTTCAGCGTTTGCTGCCAGCGAGAACACGCCGAAAGAAGAGGTTGTTTATATCAATCTTAATGCTGATGGCTCGGTAAAAGAGATCAATGTAGTCAATATTTTCGACCTTGATGAAAACGGTCAGATTATTGACTACGGAAAATATGAGAGCCTTCGCAATATGACTACGACCGATAAAATTGGTTATTCAGGCGAAACAGTTACCATTGATGCCAAAGCCGGAAAACTTTATTACGAGGGTAAACTCGACAACAATGTAATGCCTTGGAATATTGTCATTCGTTACTATATGGACGGCAAAGAGCATTTCGCAAGTGAAATCGCAGGCAAAAGCGGAAACTTGAAAATCACAATGAAAATTACTGATAACGAAAAATGTATTGGTAATTTCTTTGAAGGGTACGCTTTACAGGCTACCGTTATGCTCGATACAAAAAGGTGTAGCAATATTGTTGCTGACGGTGCAACAGTGGCCAACGTTGGTAGCGATAAGCAGCTCACCTATACCATTTTGCCGAACAAGGGTGCTGATATTGAAATTACAGCTAATGTCAGCAATTTTGAAATGAGCGCAATTGCTATTAACGGCATTAAATTAAACCTCGCTATTGAGATTGATGATGCTGAAATTCAAAGCAAGATTGATGAAATTATCGGTGCGGTGAATGACCTTGATACAGGAGCAGGCGAACTAAATGACGGCGCAAAGGAACTGTATGATGGCACAAGCACTCTGAATGAAAAGGTAGGAGAATTATATACCGGCGTTGGCGCACTGAACAGCGGTGTCGGTGACTTATCAAGCGGTCTTACCGAAATTACATCTAAAAACAAGGAACTTCTTGACGGTGCCTATGCCGCTTTTGAGGGACTGTGTTCCGCCTCTGAAACCATACTGAATGCTGAGCTTACAAAGAACGGCTTGCAGACCGTAACACTTACGCCTGAAACTTATGCCACTGTTTTAACCGATCTTCTAAAAACAATGGATGCCGACAGTGTTTATACGATGGCGTATGATAAGGCTCTTGCCGAGGTAACGGCACAAGTTAATGCCAATGCGGATGCTATTTATGCAGGATATGTGGAACAGAATGCCGATGCGATTTATCTTACCTATGTGCAGTCGCAGGCAGATACATTGTATGCACAGATTGCGGCACAAGCGGTTTTGGAACAGCTTGTTGCAAACGGATATACGCAGGAACAGGCAACCGCCTACTTGCAGACTGCCGAAGGGCAGGCTTTAATCGCACAAGCGGTATCAGCTATGACAGAGGAACAAAAGCAACAGATTATCACTACCGCAGTAGCCAATTTGACGGAAGAACAAAAGGCGCAAATCAAAGCCGGTGCGGTAGAGTCTTTGACCGATGAGCAGAAAGAACAGATTAAAAACGGCTATATCGAACAGATGATGAAATCCAATGAAGTGACCGATCAGATCACTTCCGCTGTCAGTGCCGCAAACTCTGCCGCCGCAAGTGTTGCTGAATTGAAAGGTCAGCTTGATAATTACAGCCTCTTTTATGAAGGTCTGAAAGACTATACCTCTGCTGTCAGCAGTGCTGCAAGCGGAGCAAATACCTTAAAGCTGAATATGGATACCCTTTATGCAAATGTGGGTACGCTGAAAACCTCTGTGGGTGATCTGAATGACGGTGTAAAGGAACTCTTTGACGGTACGACTGAACTGAAGAACGGAACCGGCGAATTTGTAACCGAAACAGATGGCATTGAAACAGAGGTCAGTGATGAAATTGACTCTATGATTTCTTCCGCAACCGGTAGTGATGTAGAGATTACATCCTTCGTTTCAGAAAAGAATACCAATGTGAAATCCGTACAGTTTGTTATTCAGACCGAAGCTATTGAGATTGCTGAAACCGTTGATGTCGCACCTGTAGTAGAAGAAAAACTGAACTTTTGGCAAAAACTTTTGAGATTGTTTGGGTTGTATTAAGACTTTTTGCTATATTAAAACTAAATTACTTGCTTTTTAGAGGTACGCCTGCAATATTGTAGGCGTATTCTTTTTACAGAGAGTAAGGAGGAATTACAGTAATAGACTAAGGAGGAATTAAGTAATGTGTAAAAAGCAAGATGGTTTGTAAATGAGCAAAAGAGGTGCGGTCACAAATGACTGGCGTGATCGCCGTAGGTAAATGGAAGAGCGTATGGATGTGCAACGGATTTGTACGTATATGGCGCCATTTGCCTACAGTCACCCTTGCGGTATATTCAGACGAATGGGGCGTTGGGATAATAGGCTCACCTGTTGAGCGGTAAAGATTGTACAGGTAGGATTTGCTGTACATTTGAATTATCTCATCAGCAAAATACCGCCTTATCTGCCATAGAGCAGACAATGTTATGGGCTTTCAATGGTAAATAGAAACCCCGCCACCCTGCCGAGTTCAGCGGTAGACTATCTAATAGCTAGTGTGTGGTGTAGGCGCAGCCCAACCGGGTGCCTGTCAAATGGCAGGTGTGCGTTGGGGCATATGCCCCATAATACTGACCAACTTTAACGGGAACAATTTAATATGACCTCTCTTCGGAATGAATGATGACTTGCAATTCGGAATGACTAATGATACCTTTTCGGAATGATAATATGACCTTCGTTGGCTCGGTTTCTATTTTCGCAGGGAAATAGAAACGGAGCCCCGGTATTACCAAAAAGCCTTTACTTGCAAGGAATTCCAAACACCTTGAAAAAAAAATGGGAGTAACGGCAGGTAAAACCGATAAAACTGCCAATGGGTAAACTATGCCTTGCCTTCGTTTCGGAATGAAAAATGATAATTATTTTCGGAATGATTTTTATGCCCATAATTATATAAATGATATAGATATGGACATCAAATCGGAATGATTATGACCTTCTTTTCGGAATGATGCGCTCAAAAATGATGTTCCCATTTGGAGCAGATGATTTGCTTTTCGGAATGATAGAAAAATGACCTACCTTTTCAAAGGCGGTGCAGGAGATTGAAGCTCCTGCACCGCCGATTTTTATCCTGTTGAAAATTTTTGAAAAAATTTGCCTTGGGTACTTGCCAAATCGCAATGTATGTACTATATTTCCTCAGCCTTAAAGATTGAATACGAAAAATCTCAAAGGAAGGAGGAGAACCCTATAGGTAGACTAACGGAAGAAGAAACAAAGGTCAGAAATGCCAATAAGACAAAGAATTTAACAAAACAAGCTGACCATAACCGTGCAAGCAGTAACATCAACAGTCTCGGCTGTATCAACCGGTATAATGCTGCAGAGTATCGGTTATGCAGATGGCTTGGTGAAAACACAGAACTGAAGAATTTGAAAAATCTCTCGGCAAAGTACATTTACCCCTACATTGAAAGTCTTTTCGACAGAGATTGTAAAACAAGCTACATTCGCACCGAGATGGCAGGCATAAGACACTTTCATGGTCTGACACACAGCAAAAACATTCTGCCGTCAAACAGGGACTTGGGTATATCTGAGAAGAACGACTATGAATTTGACCGTTCCTTTTTGCCCGAAGAATTTGACGAGATGATTAAGGTCGCTTATTCGATGAAACGTTACGATGTGATTATTGTCGCTTACCTCGGTAGGTACTTCGGTCTGCGCTTTGAAGAAGCGGTAACGCTCCGTTTGTATCAGCTTGAAGATGCGATCCGCTATAAACAGCTTCATCTTATCAACACCAAGGGCGGTCGTCCGAGGGATGTGCCTGTGGATCGTGCCATTCAAGAGAAAATTTTGCACGATCTTGTTGTGTATCTTCGTAGTAGCGGCAAGAAGTCCAAGGACTACCTGATCTGCGACAACCACAAGCACAGCGTAAAGAAAGAGAAAGCATCGTTACAGAATTGGCGCAGCAATCACAGTGATAAACTCATTGATCCCAATAGACGCGAATATGTAAATCCCGGCTGCAAGCCGAGGGTCAAAAGACCGTCCTGGCACAGCCTTAGACATCTGTATTTTCAGGAGAATCGCCGCCGCTTGATGGCAGAGGGCGGTATGACAGAACGCCAGGTGGAAAACGAAATGAGCGAACGCTTGGGACACAGCCGCAATGATGTTAAGAAGTTTTATTCTGAACTGTTAAAGGATTCTTAAAATCGGCTTGCACGATTTACTTGCCAAAAATCGTTTCGCTTTTCATACTACTTTTGCAATTTTTAATAAAGTCAGGAGGAATGCTTAAATCACATTACACAGAAAAGGAGGCTGATGTATGGTCACAAAACTCGGCTTGACCGTTGAGGAAGCTGCCCGTCAAACAGGTATCGGAAGAAATACGCTCCGAAACCTTATCAACGCCGGCAAGCTTCCCGTGTTGCGGATCGGCAGAAAGAACATTATCCGCACCGATGTTTTGATGAAATTTATGGAAATGAATGAAGGTGCAGACCTATTGAATATTGACGAAGTAAAATCTGCCGAATAAGCAGCTTGTCACAAACGGACTGTTGCTTTAGTCAAATATTCATGTTAAACTGAAAACAACACATCGCAACAGTTCCGTTTGCCGACAGAAAGGAGTTTATATTATGGCAAAAGGTTCTGTAAGAAAAAAGGGTAAGAAGTGGTACTACCGCTTCTACATTGAGGATGAAAGCGGAAACCGTGTTCAAAAGGAATATCCGGGAACGGAAAGCAAAAGCGAAACCGAAGCATTGCTTCGCAAAGCAATGGAGGATTACGAAAGCACAAAATTTGTTGCTATGGCGAAGAATATTACTGTTGGCGATATGCTTGATATGTGGGTCACGGAAGAAGTTGTACCGAGCGGAAAATCAAACGGTACGGTAACGAGTTATTCCAATATTATCAAGTACATTAAAAAGCACCCCATAGGCAAAAGAAAACTGCAAACGGTCAAAGTAGAGCATCTGCAGAAGTTCTTTGATAAGATCTGTGCAGAGGGCAACCGTGGCAAGCCGTTTTCCTATATGACCGCCTATGGATATGCCGCCGTTATGCGCGGTGCTTTTCGGTTTGCGGTGTTTCCAAAACAGTTTATTACTTTTAATCCGATGCAATATGTCGTTGTAAGGGCAAAGAAGAACGACTGTGAAATGTTCGATTCGGATATTGACGCTCAATCCTCTATTATCTCTAACGAGCAGTTTAAGGCGATTACAGACTATTTAACGAAGAAAAAGCATCCTGCCATACTACCAATTCAGATCGCCTATTACACCGGTCTGAGGCTTGGAGAGGTATGTGCGTTAACTTGGCAGGATGTAAATTTGGACGAGCAGTATTTGACGGTACGCAGAAGTATGTCCTACAATCACACCGAGAAAAAGGTTGAGATCGGACCTACAAAGCGGAACAAGATACGCACTGTGGATTTCGGAGAATCACTGACGAAAATCTTGCAAGAAGCAAAAGCAAAGCAGGAGCAAAACCGCAACACATACGGCGAATATTACAAGCAGAATTATTATCTGCAAAGACGGGTGGGTAATCGGACACACTACGAATTATACAGCCGTGAAGTCTCTGAACAGCCTGCCGATGGATTTACGCCGATTGACTTTGTATGCACCAATGCTGACGGAAAATTTATCCGCCGTGAAACACTCGGACAGCTTTGCCTCAGATTGCAAAAAGAAATTGATGGATTGAAAGGCTTTCATTTTCACAGCTTGCGCCACACCTATACAAGTAATCTGCTCGCACTGGGTGCCGCACCAAAGGATGTACAGGAATTGTTAGGGCACGATGATGTGAAGCTGACGATGAACGTATATGCTCACGCAACAAGGGAAGCCAAACGCAATTCCGCAAGACTGCTCGATGGACTTGATAAGGCACAATAAAAACTTTCCCTTAAAAATTCTCATAAGGGAAAATTTAAGGGAAAGTGAACACCTTTCAAGTCCAAAACTCACGAAATACTGCGGTATATCAATGTTTTAGATTTTTTCGTTTATCAAAAATATTTTTACTAAAGGAGAATGATTATGAGGAATTACATTTGCACACTGAACGAAGCTGTTGAAAGAAAACATGTCCGTTACAATAACCGCTATGGTTTTGCTCTCGCGGGGGATCTTTATACCGCAAAGGATATGGACAAAAACAGCAAATACCCCGCAGTCGTGGTCGGCGCACCTTACGGCGGCGTGAAGGAGCAGGGGCCGTCTGTCTATGCCAATGAACTTGCAAAAAGGGGCTTTGTCGTTCTGACCTTTGACCCCTGCTATATGGGTGAGTCAGCCGGCGAGCCCCGCCATGTTTCTTCACCCGATATGTTCAGCGAGAACATCAGCGCCGGTGTGGATTGTCTGGGACTTCTGTCTTATGTTGACCGTGATAGGATTGGTGCTGTCGGCATCTGCGGAAGCGGCGGTTTCTCGCTCTCAGCAGCGGCAATGGATATGCGCATTAAGGCAGTTGTAACCGCAAGTATGTATGACATGAGTTATGCTGCCCGCGCAGGTCAAACGCCGGAGCAGATTACAGAAAACAAGAAGCGCCTTTCCTTGCAGCGTTGGATAGATGTGGAGAACGGTTATCCCGAATATATTCCGTCTTTCCCGGAAGATGCAGTAACGGAAATTCCCGCTGAAATGCAAGGTATTTGGCGTGAATTTTTCGAGTTTTATGCGACAAAACGTGGTCATCACCCGAACGCACGAGGTGGTTTCACTACAACCAGCGATCTTTCCTTTATCAACTATCCGCTTCTTGCTCACATTGATGAGATCAGCCCCCGCCCGATATTATTTATTGTCGGTGAGCAGGCAGAGAGTCGTTTCTTCAGTGATGCGGCGTTTGAAAATGCCCAAGAACCAAAGGAAATGATGGTTATTCCGAACTGCAACCATGTGGATCTTTATGACGATGTGACGAAAATCCCGTTTGACAAATACTATGCGCAATCATTGGCAGCCGTACTTCTTTACTTGCATAGATTTGATCCGCCGTACATTTATCGGGATATGAAGCCGATGAATGTCCTGGTAACAAATTCCCGTGCAGTCAAGCTTATCGATTTCGGCATAGCAATGGAATACAAGCCGGGTGCGCAGAATGATATTGATTACCTTGGAACAAGGGGATATGCTGCGCCTGAGCAATATGGGGGAAAGGGTGCGATAGATCAGAGGTCGGATATTTATGGACTTGGGATTACCATGCACCAGCTTCTAACAGGAATTGCACCGAATGAACCTCCGTATGAAATGCCTCCGGTTCGCCGGGTCAAACCGAAGTTTCGAAAGGCATGGAATACATCATCCAAAAGTGTATTGCCCCCAATCCTGATGAACGCTATCATAACTGTGAGGAGCTTTTGCTTGATCTGAATAACATTCAGAATCTTCCTCCGAAAAAGGGATTACTTTCAAGCCTGTTCGGAAAAAAGTGAAGAAACCGGTTCATACAGCCCCTCCAATCAATCAAACTGTTGCTCGGCTTTATGCGGGTATGAATAAGGAGACTAGGGATCAGATATTCTATGGTGGCTTGGCTTCGGCACAGAATATACTCTTACGCCTTTCTTCCGAGTCCTTTCACTCAACATCCGATGACAAGATTGACCTTAGCCTACAGATTAAGGATAGCTTTTTGTAGGCGACTCGTTCGATTACTCAAAGCCAAGTTTAGAGGCAATGGGATTCAGACAGATGAGAGAGGCAGTTCGGCAGGGAAGAGTGGATAAGATTTTGGTCTACGCCCTTGACGGACTCCCCAAACGCTCGAAGATCTGCGAGCGGTTCAAACGTCAAATTCTCAAGCGTCATATCTCTATGTACGATGTATATGGCAACCTTCTTATTGGAGCAAAGGCAGCATTCTAAAAAAGGAATGCTGCCGAATCTTTTGCAGTCAAAAACTTGGTGCCACTGCCAACTCTCAGTATGAAAGCCGTATGTGGTAAAACTTTCAGACGTGAAAACGTCAGGAGTAATGGTATGCAATCCGCATCCACGAAAACAGATTTCTACAGCGTGACAGCAGACAAACAGAATATTGCAACGTAGGAGGATTTTTCTTAAATTTTCTATTTTCCCGTATCTTTTTATATCCGCACGAGAAATCCGGGTACCATTTGGGTACCAAAGCATCAAAATCTGCGTTTTTAGAATCTCATAAAAAAATAATAATTACAATGTTCATACAGATTTAGCGTTTTTGACGTTTCACAGGCGTCTGAATTATAACACGATTTGTTATAAGACAAGCAACCGCAGCATATGCTTCGCCCTGAAACGACTCGAACGATTTCAGGGGCCGTTTTTGCACAAATTGAGCCGCCGACATAACAGTCCCGCCTTTCTGTTTGCACGACACGCCGTACAACGCGAGCCGCTGACGGCATATTCGCTATAGCAAAAATTGCTATGGCAAAAATTGCTATGGAAAAAATTGCTATGACAGTCCCTGTTATAGTTGTCCTTGCTTTTTACCGTACGGATAACCGCACGCGCGGCTGCGCGTAAACAGCCAAGTCACAAATCACAGCTTTTTACAGCCGTTTTCAACAGCTTAACGATGACTTGCTCTTTTCCTCACAATATGCTATAATAGAGACGTTATCATAAAGCATAGGCATAGGTAAACCATAAAAAGAAGGGCAGACGCATGAAACGATTGTTTGTGCCGCCCGGGACCTACGAGCCCTGCGGCTTATTCGGCGTGGAACATCTCATCCTTTTGCTCGCGAGCGCGGCGCTCATCACAGCGGCGCTTTATTTCTCGCGCCGGATGTCTTTTCCCCAAATCCGAAAAACGATATGGATCTGCACGGTAATTCTCTGGATTTTTGAAATCATCAAAATTGTGTTCAATCTGATCGTCAACGGTCCCGACGAGCCAAATCACTACATCCCCTTGTACTTTTGCAGTCTGACGCTGTACTGCGGCTTCATGAGCGCGTTCGGCAAGGGCTTTGTCAAGCGCTGCGGAGACACCTTTCTGGCGGTCGGCTCCATAATCGGCGGGGTCATGTTCCTGCTCTGCCCGAACACCTCGCTTCCGATGTATCCGTTTTTTCATTATATCACTTTCCAGAGCTTTCTGTATCATTCCATTATGATTTACCTCGGCATTCTGGTGATTATGCGGGGCTATGTCGTGCTTCGGGCAAAGGATCAAATCCCATACGGGACCGTCGTCCTCATCGTCGGCGTCGTCGCCTATCTCGTCAACGCAGTACTCGGCACGAATCTGATGTTTGTTTCGGACAATTTCCCGGGTACGCCGGTAGAGCTTGTGTATCGCTTCACGGGCCGCCTTTTCCCGCTCTGTATGATTCTCATTCACATCGTCCCGCCCTTCTGGGTGATGTACGGCATATCACGTCTCGTCGAGAAAAGGCGCAGAAAAGCGGAAAAACAGCAGGAAACGCGGCAGGGACGATAAAAAAACGGAACGCAGTGCGTTCCGTTTTTCTGTTACCCCTCGTCCAAAAGCAGCGCCGAATGCATCACCTTGCGGAAATCGTTCAGCAGCGCCAGAGTCTCCGTCTCCTGCAGCTCGGACATGAAAAACAGCATCGTCAGTGCCGAGGCGCTGTATTTGCCGCGCTCCAAATCGGAGTAGGCCCGCGTGGAAATGTGCAGCAGCTCGGCCATCCGCTCCTGCGTATAGCCGTGCGCAAAGCGGAATTTCCGCAGGCGGACGTTCAGAAATTGCTTGAAAATCGTTTGACAGGACCGCATACTTTTACCTCACTATAACAAGATTTGCTCGGGGGATTTCCCCCGTTTCGGTTGACTTCTGATGTCAACTATGGTATGATAACCGCATAGGATGCCGCAAAACGCCGGAGTACGTTCGGCAGCCGCCCGGGCTTCACGCGCCGGCGGTTCAGCAAGCGCCGAAGCGATGCGGTTATGGTATTATAATCCGTAAGTATGAAAGATAATGGATAGGAGACACAGAGCTTGGACAAGACATCCGCCGTTACCGAAGTTACCGAAAAGCTGCTCGCACTCGCGGACCCGGCCTACCGCGAATTTTCCGCCGCCCTGACACCCACCGTTGATCCGTCGGCCATCATCGGCGTGCGAATGCCCGCGCTGCGCAGGCTGGCAGCCGAGTTGGCGGACACGCCGGAGGCGGAAGCCTTCTGCCAAACGCTGCCGCACCGCTATTTTGAGGAATACAACCTGCACGGCTGTCTGCTCGAAAAGCGGCGCAGCTACGACGCCGTTATCGAAGGGCTCGACGCGCTGCTGCCGTATGTCGATAACTGGGCGACCTGCGATATGATTTCGCCGCCCGTGTTCAAAAAATGCCCGCCCGTGCTCATCGGACAAATCCGCGTCTGGCTTGCGTCCAACCACATCTATACCGTCCGCTTCGGGCTGCGAACCCTGATGGCGCATTTCCTTGACGACGCGTTTGCGCCGTCTGTACTCGAGCTTGCCGCCGCGGTGCGCTCGGAGGAATACTATCTGCGCATGATGGTCGCGTGGTTCTTTGCGACCGCGCTGGCCAAGCAGTACGACGCGGCGCTGCCCTATATCCGCGAATGTCGGCTGGACGTCTGGACGCACAACAAGGCCATTCAGAAGGCCGTCGAGAGCCGGCGCATTCCCGACGGGACGAAGGCTTATCTGCGCACGCTGCGCCGCAAAAACACAGCCGAACATGTATAGTTTGCTGCCGTTTTGAATAAATATCCGCTGAAAAGGCGATTTGCCGATTCGCGTGGAAAGGAACGGTCCATCATGATAAAAAAAGCAGCCGTTCTGCTGCTGGCCGCTTTGCTGCTGATATTGTCCGCCTGCGATTATTCGCCGGCCGCCAACGTGGGCACGCTGAAATGCAAGGTTTTCAAAATCGGACGCGCCGACTGCATAATCCTGCGCACCGCTTCGCACACGGTCGTCATCGACACGGGCGAGGAGGACGACGGCGCCGAGATTGTCAGCTACCTCAAGGAACACAAAATCACCGCGATTGACAAGCTGATCATCACGCACTACGACAGCGACCATATCGGCGGCGCCGCAGCGCTTCTCGACTACGCCGAGGTGGGGGAGGTGCTCGTCCCCGCATACAGCAAGGGCAGCTCCACCTACCGCCGCTTTACCGCCGCAATGGAGGCCGCCGGCATTCAGCCGACGGCGCTGACCGAGACGCTGACGTTTGAGCTGGACAGAGCCCAATACACCGTCTATCCGCCGGAACGGACGTCCTATCCGAACAACGAGGACAACGAATATTCGTTGATCGTCGGCGTCACGCACGGCGAAAACCGATTCCTGTTCGCCGGAGACGCGCTCACCGAGCGGCTGGGGGAGTTCACGGCGCTCGGCGAGGGAACGTATGATTTTCTGAAGGTCTCCAACCACGGCGACTATTTCGAGGGCGCGGAAGCGTTTTTCCGAGCGGTATCGCCGAAATACGCGGCCATCACCTGCTCGGACAAAAATCCAGCGGACGCACGCACGGTCAGCGCTTTGGAGGCGGTCGGCGCGCAGGTGTTCCTCACCCGCGACGGCAGCGTGAAGGTCACGTCCGACGGGCGGACAATTTCCGTCCTGCAATAAAAAATTTACCATCTGCCGCCTTGTTTTATCGGGCGCGTCTGTGCTATACTTAATATATATGTTTGTACGACACTTACATATATCGGAAAGGGAGGAATCTGTGATGCGAAGGATTTCCGCATATCTGTGCGCCGCCGCGTTTGCTCTGCTGTCGGTCCTGCCCGCCGACGCCGCCAATGATTACGCGTTTGAAACAATGCTGACGCCGAGCACGGACGATGCGTCCGTCGGCGACATCGTCACGGTGGAATGCAACGTATACGGCATTACCGACGTCAACGGCTTAATCGCCATAGATACAACCGTCGAATACGATCCCGCCATCCTCGAATATCAGGACACGGAGGTGCTGTTTCCGGAGCTCTGGACCGGCGATAACGAGAATTTGACGCGCGCGGAGGTCGGCGCGGACGGAAAGGGGAGGGTGTACCTCTCCTTCGCCAACGACGGACGACCCGGAAAGGGCGTGACAAAAGGCACCATTACCGCGAAGCTGCAATTCCGCGTCAAAAGCGGGGAGGGGACGACGACGAAGCTGCGCATTTACAGCGGCGACAGCACGTTCGCGCTCAACGATCTGGGAGAGACGGTTTACGGAAGAGGCTGCGCCGCCGATCTGCCCATCGCCGAGGACATCACGATCAAAATCATCATCTGCTGCGCGTCGGTCGCCGTTATCCTCGTCACGGCGCTGCTGTGTATGAAAAACAGGAAAAAGCAAAAGCCCCAGCCCGTAAAGAAATGAGAGGAAAAACAACGTGAAAAAATTTTTGTCCCTGTACACCCAAAACTTGAAAGAGATGCGGAAATTCTGGATCAATCAGTTTACCATTTCGGTGTTCGGCGTGATGATTACCTGGCCCTGCATGGCGATGGTCGGGACGAACGGCGAAAACGACTTTGTTCTCCTGCTCGCCGCGCTGTTTGCGGGCGGCTTCTTCTGCTTTCTGGAATACGACGTGTTTTTTCAGCGCGGCGCGCGCGATGTGACGAAGAACATCAACGGTGACTGCCCGCCGAACAAGCTGACCGGCTTAAAGCTTGGCTTTTTCGCCTATCTTCCGACCATTCTTTTCGCCGCGCTGGCGCTGCTCTTTTTCGCGCTGGATTTCAGCGGCGGCTATCTGGTGTGTTCATCGGTGCTGAATTTCATCATCCACGCGATGTACAGCGGACTGGTCGCTTATGTGAATTCCGAAACGCTGCCGTTCCTGCAGCCGCTCGTGCTTGCGCTGTCGCTGCTGCCCGGCCTGCTTTCCTGCTTTCTCGGCTATTACATCGGCGCGTCGGACAAGACGCTGCGCGGAATTCTCGGCTTTAAGGTGAAAGTGAATAAAGAGTGACAAACCGCCATATACATTTCCGCAGGAGGATGTATTGGCTTATGGATAAAACGCGTGAAACGAAAATCTCGCTCTATGTGACTCTGGTGCTGTTCGCCATCGTCGTGGTCTTTATGTTTGTCGCCTCGTTCATCACGTCGATCGGCTACAACAGCTATCAGACCGCGCTGATTTACAACACCGCCGAAGCATTTGAACAGACGACGGCGCAAAAGGACCGTTTTACCATCGTTCTGGACGCCGGACACGGCGGGGAAGACCCCGGCGCGGTTGCCAACGGCGCCGTGGAAAAGGACATCAATCTGTCGATTGCCAAAAAGCTCAAGGATTTTCTGGAGCTGACGGGTGTGAACGTTGTGCTGACACGCGACAAGGACGTGCTGCTGTATACGCAGGAGCAGGCGAAAAGCAAAAAAATGTACGACCTGAAAAACCGTCTCGCCTTTGCCGAAGGCTTTGAGAACGCTCTGTTCGTCAGCATACATATGAACAAATTCACGGCTGAGCGTTATTTCGGGCCGCAGACCTTTTATTCGGAAAACGACGCGCGGAGCCTGATGCTGGCGGAATCCATCCAGCGCGCGACCAAGCTGTTCTCGCCGGACAACACGCGGGTCGTCAAGCCCGAGAACGGGACGATCTACATTCTGGAGAACATCAAAAAGCCCGCCGTCCTCGTCGAATGCGGGTTTCTGTCCAACGAGCGCGAAGCGTATCTGCTTCAGCAGGAGGCGTATCAGAACGCAGTGGCCTTTTCGCTGTTCAAGGGGATCACGGACTATCTGGTCGAAAGCGAAACGAACACATAACCGTAATGCGTATATACACATACGCATTCATACGAATTCATAAATGAAGGAACGTCCAAAACAGAGGAAGCGGAGGCGGCGCGAGTGGCACCGAAAACAACATACATCTGCACAAACTGCGGCAGCATAACCTCCAAGTGGTTCGGCAAATGCCCGGACTGCGGCGAATGGAACACATTGGAGGAATCCGCTGCGCCGGCAGCCTCCACAGCCGCCGGCCGTCCGACGCCGCCCAAGCGCGTGGAAAAGGTTTATTCTGTGCCGGAAAAAAGCAGCGCTGTGCCGATCGATCAGGTCGAGTTCCCGCACTATATCCGCATTTCCACGGGCATCGGTGAATTTGACCGCGTACTCGGCGGCGGTCTGGTCAAAGGCTCGGTCGTGCTGCTTTCGGGCGAGCCGGGCATCGGCAAATCGACGCTGCTGCTGCAAATCTGCCAGTTTATCGACGCGGACAGCCGGATTCTGTATGTCTCCGGCGAAGAATCGCCCTCGCAGATCAAGCTGCGCGCCGGACGTCTCGGCGTCGATAACAGCCGCCTGTCCGTTTTGGCGGAGACCAATATAAACAAAATCATCCCCGAAATTGACTTGAACGGCGCGGAGGTCGTGATCATCGATTCGATCCAAACGGTCTACGACGATGAGGTCGCCTCGTCGCCGGGCACGGTCACGCAGGTCAAGCAGACGGCAATGCAGTTGATCCATAAAGCAAAAAACGAGGGCGTCACCGTCATCATCGTCGGGCATGTCAATAAGGACGGCGCCATCGCGGGCCCGAAGGTATTGGAGCATATGGTGGACGCCGTTTTATATTTTGAGGGAGACAAGCAGCACATTTTCCGCATCATCCGCGCGGCGAAAAACCGTTTCGGCTCGACAAATGAAATCGGCGTTTTTGAGATGCTGGACGACGGACTGCGCGAGGTGGAGAATCCCTCCGAGCTGCTGATGACGCAGCGGCAGACCGACGTGTCGGGAAGCTGCGCGGTCTGTGTAATTGAAGGCAGCCGCCCCATCATCGCTGAAATCCAAGCGCTGGCGTCGCCGACCGTTTATCCGTCGCCGCGGCGGATGTCCGCCGGCATCGACTACAACCGCCTGTCGCTGCTGCTTGCCGTGCTGGAAAAACGGCTGGGATTGAAATTTTCCACGCAGGACGTGTATCTCAGCGTCGCAGGCGGCCTGCGGCTGGACGAGCCGTCCGCCGATATGTCCTCGGCGCTCGCGCTGATCTCCACGCTGCGCGATCTGCCCGTGCGCGAGGATCTGATCGCGTTCGGCGAAATCGGTCTTTCCGGCGAATGCCGGGCCGTCACCGGCATTGACATCCGAATCCATGAGAGCAGACGCCTCGGCTTCAAAAGGATCGCCATTCCGTACAGAGCGCTGAATAAGCTCAAGGCCAATACCGACGGCGTGGAAATCATCCCCATCCGCAGCGTATTTGACCTGCTCAAGCTGCTTGGATAATTCATATTTTATTTTGGCCCTTATAATTTTATTCGATTCTACGCACCCCCGCCGCATCGAGCACACAGACGGCGGACACCCTTCGCGAAGGACAGCACACAGCTTCGGTGAAGCGCGTGGGCTGGGGCAGGGAAGATTCGGACTTTTCACCGAAATTCGACAAGAATCGACAAAATTCGGCGTAAAATGCGTGAAAATTCTTGCACAGCGAAACGCCCGAGAAATCTCGGAGCAAGCTCCAATCCCCGGCATTTCAGACATACTTCCGTATGCGCCACAATCGTATACAGTATAACATATTGCAAAGCTGTTGTCAAACGCCAAACTTCCGGAAACGCCAAACTTCCGAATCGGTTTTATATCCTCGCTTTGATCTTGCTTTGATAATGATGCTTTGATTATGAGGTCCGGCGGCGGACGAACGATCTGGAAATGAAACGCATATATATGTCGCCGGGCATCTCGCGATTATCCGCGCTCCTTGATGCTTTATTCGGGCCTTTTAAGGTTTGATATCCATTGCAAGATACGGCTGCAATGCTTTCCTTGAATTTTCTTGAAAACTTTGTATCCCCTTGAAATCTCCCTTGTCGGAATCTGCTTTGTCGATTGTGTATTTTTTCACCGTCAATACCGTCTCCACAGATTCAGCGCGACAGATGTTTTGATTCCATAAAAGCAAAAGAAGTTTACATAATACCCCGCAATTCGACTGTTGGTAATATTTTATTCACATTTTCAATTGCGCAAAACGCAAAATTATATTATAGAAAAAGGCTCAAAGCCAATATCCAGACATGCAAGAGCAGCTTCGCCCGAAAGCCGGAAATTTCAAAACACATACACATTTACGGACAAAATATCGCCTATAAACAGATGAGCTGAGTTTTGCGCACGGCCGTCGTACAGCGATATGGCGGCATTTTGATTTGCCTCAAATTACCGTATGGACCGCAGAACACCGTGAATATATAGCCGGCACAATAGCGCAAACCTAATCCAAGCAATGAATATAAAATCAGGCAAGGCCCAGAATAAAATATCAGACAAGGCATCGCGAACCGCCAGAACATAGTTACCGTCGGCTTCAGACAGATACGCCGCTGGGGCGATTTCTGCATGCACCATATGTACTTGAGGCTCAACAAAGTTGAAGTTATCTTTTAGATAGAAGCAGATAAAGCCTGCGATAAACGCCCGCGGCATCTGCACAATGATGAGCCGCGCACACCGTTGAGTACGCACGAACTCGCGAACATTTTAGAGAAATTACACTCCGTATGAATCTCATAACACGGCACGCACTATAACAAAGCGTAAAACGCCGCATTGGAGGAATCTCAACGCGAGTCCGCATAAATCAGCCAATTTAAGCCCTTGGTATTTTTCTGTGTTTCTATTCCCCTTTATTAAACAAAATTTTTATTTTGTATAATTGTGTTTACTGGAATTTGCGCCCAACGGGGCGCAAATTCCAGTAAACACAATCACCGCTCACGCACCTTGCCGCCCGCCCCCCCTGCAAACTCCGGCCGTATTCGGCAAGGTGCTTCCGCTTCCAAAACGTTGATTTTGTTCAATTCTGCGCGTGATGCGGAGCGTGGCGGGCGCTCTGCGCCCGCGCGCGCTGCTTTCCTGCGCCGCCGTAACGGGCTGCGATGCGCCGCCTTGTTCCTCCGGCTCCGCACAGTCCCGCGCCCCGGCCTGCGGCCGCGCGCGGGCTGGCTCCGCCTCCGGGCGGGGTGCGCCCACGCGTCGCGCGGCCTTCGGCTCGCTGCGCCGCACGGGCGGCGGGGGGGATACCGCCTGCGGGCGGGTTCTATTCCTTGTGTAGAGGGTGCACCTCCTACTCTCATTATAGCATACTTCGCACAGCCCCCCGGCCATTGTCATATTCGGCAATTAAGCAATGGCCGGGGGGCTGTGGCTTTATATTAAGCCTCTGGCCGACGTTTGTCAATCCCTGAACATCCGTTTGTGTTATTTTGCACAAGGCGGCGCAGAACCTTGTCGGCAATCATCTCCGCGAGTAGCTCCAGCTTCGCGGCCTCTACCCCGGTGTTGTCGCTCTGCATTAGGTCGGCATAGGCGTATGGCAGCGTGATGTCCCGGCTGCTGTGCTGTAACGCGCGCTGTACGGCCTCGATGCCCTCGGCCTTGCGCAGCTCTACGGCGTAGACCTTGCGCGCTGTGTGCGGGCTGACCTGCCCGGCTACGCCGAGCAGGTCGCAGGCTCGCTTCAGGTCGCGGTATACCGCCTGCCGGCTGCGCGTCGTCCCGGGCTTGCGCCCGGGGAACAGATGTTCGCCATCCCCTGCCGCGCGCAGCTGACGGGCGAGCGAAGGGGGCAGCTTCGCTGCCCCCTCCTTGCCCGTTTTCTGCGCCACATAGTGGAGCGTCGTCCCCTCCAGCGCGCTGCACGGCAGCGCCAGCACGTCGCCGATGCGCAGCCCGGTCGCTGCGCTGACGCGCAGCGCGAGGGCGTTCGCGCGCTGCATCCGGCGCTCCAGCGCCGAGAGCGTTTCGGGCGGCACATATTGACTACGCATTTATCGGTACCTTCGCCCTGCGGGCTTGCGCAAATTGTGCCTGTCCTTCCACGCTCTGTTGTAGGCGCGCGCCGCTGCGTCCGGCTGCTTGCGCATCCGAACGTAGCAGGCGCGGCGCAGCCGGGCGGCAAGCGCCTGCGTCGATGTCGCTTTGTTCACTCTGTCCACCTCCTGTTAACAATCCTAAAGAGTTAACTCGTCCCGTCAGCCGAAGCGAACGATTTTGTAAGCGCCGCCCGGGTATTCGCCGGATATGTCGGCCTTGAGCGCCGCGAAGTCGGCGTTGTAGTATCTGTACAGCGGCTCGCGGAGCTCGCCGCCGTGCAGATAGCGCCGCCCGCCGCAGCGCTCGTCCGTCTTGCTGATGTATTTGCAGCAGTAGCGCGCGCTGCGCTCGCGCTCCTCGCCGATGATAACGGCCTGTGTGCGCCCGAACGGGTAGTCCCCTACCCTCCATATGGGTCTCTCCCAATCCGCGTTAAATAGGCCGGTTGGCGTGAGCGAGAGCGCGGCTGCGTTGCAGAGGCCGTGCCAGTGTATCGCGCCGTCCTTATGGTGCTCGGGCACCAATATGTAGAGCAGCCCGCTGCGCTGTACGCGGTTGGAGAGCCAACCGCGCAGCCGCGCCACAATGGCGCTGTAATCGTAGCGGTCTACGCTGCGCGCGGAGAGCGTGAGCGTCACGAAGGTGTCGAGCTCGGGGTTGCATTGTACATAGTCCCAGACGGCGGCGCGGCTGCGCCGCTTGCTGCGCCGCTCATCGGCGGGGCTGCGCTGCTGCTGCGGGGGTTCCCCCTCCTCCCCCGTCCCCTCCTCCCCCGCTCGCAGCGGGGGAGGAGGGGCATCCCGGCCGACCAGCTCCCAACCCTCCGGGTTGTACGCCGGTCGGGAGAGCGCGAGAAGCTCCACGGGCCGGACTTCTCCGTTCGGATTGGGATAGAGCTTGAGACGGACGTTGTAATGGCTTGATATTATGTCAACCGGCTTGAGGCTT
>ERZ827520.1940-NODE-1940-length-21190-cov-3.166880_pt1 | contig 21190 bp, 17 predicted proteins | sample MGYA00519581_ERZ827520 | MGnify/ENA primary metagenome ERZ827520 (study PRJEB31778, sample SAMEA3449339) | human gut metagenome | biome: human gut; feature: human-associated habitat; material: faeces | place: United Kingdom | collected 2010/2012 ...
TGGTCGCTGCCGTGGTGTCGGTCGAGGCCGTCGTATCGGTATCGGTCGAAGCAGCGGTGTCGGTCGAGACGGTGGTATCAATCGATTCCGTCAAACCCGTTGTTTCCGCGGTGGGATTACTACTCACATTGCTGATCGGCGTCTTGCTACTGCCGCAGCCGCCCAGAGCGAAGAGCATCGCCCCCGCCAGCAGTATCGCGGACAGCCTACGCCCCAGAAACCCTTTGGTCATCTTCTATCCACTCCTTTCCTTAAGGCCCAATCACAGCCGAAGCTCCATTTCGGAGGCCTTAAGCTTGCCTTTGAGAAATTTATACAGGTCGTGATACATCGACTGGAAATACGGATCCTGGTGGTTGTAGATCGTACAAAGCTCAGACGGGCCGCCGCCGATATAATACACATGGTATCCATCGGCATAGCCGTAGTCGAGGCCCGCTTTCATGTATTCCTTGAAGGCGGTGATTCCCCGCTCCTTGGCGGGATTGTCCGCCTCGAGCTCCACGCCCATGCCCAGGCTATCGGTCAGCTCGGCGTTTTCTTTCAGGCGCTCGACGCCGCCGGCGTTGGGTAGCTGCGGCTCGCTGGGGAAATAGTTGGTCTGCATGGAGGTCAGGTCAAAGTGGCATTCCTGCCAGCGATTGAAGCCGCCGGCGCGGTAAAACGCCGACCAGATGGTGATATAACCGAGCGACCGGACATAATCGGTGAACTCCCGCAGCATGGCGGCGTCCGCCTCGATGTCCACATACTCCGTGAACCAGTAGAAGCCGGCCAGTCGCAGGTTCTGGTAATGGTGGCTCTCAAACTGCCGGATTTGCTCGTCCACCATCCATTTGATGGAGGCCAGGCGATCCGCCGGGTCGCGCAGATCCAGCTTTTTTCCATACACCTCGCCGAATTTGTCCGCCGTCCCCTTGGTGGGGTAGAGAATCGAAGGAAAGATGTTCGCCTTGTAATCGGTCAGCCCGAGTGCCGCCTTGGTTTCGCCCACGGCCGCGTCGAGGGCCTCCACGTTGTGTCCCGGCACATTCTGCAGGTCGGTGAGATAGGACAGCCAGTCCGCCTTGGTCATCCTCTTGTGGCAGCCCTCCGCCTGCAGCTCCGGATCGGAGGTGTCATACAGATAGCAGGGGCTGGGCAGGAAGATGAAGGAATCGAACATGGTGTCGGTGATCTTGCCGTCCACAATGTGTGCCGCACAGGGGAGCAGTTCCTCCTTGGTATACTGTCGGCTGTAAATATAGGTTTTGAGAACATCGCGCACGCCGTATTTTTTGGCCAGCGCCGCCATCTCGGTCCCTGACTTGGGAGCATTGAAAGATCTTATATTCATCATATACCTCTTGTTGTTCGTACCCTTCTGCTTATTTAGGCAGGTTGGTGAGCTGCATATTGGCAATGGCTACCGTATCATCGATCATGCCGGCATTGGAGTCGAGAATTGCCTTGACGTTGGAAGCGGTCCCCTGCAGCATCTGCTGCCAGATACTGTAGTTGTAGCCATTCGCGAAGTAGAAATTGCCCTTCTTGATCATGCTCTCGCACACTTCGCGGGCCTCCTCGCTAATATAGAAGTTATCCAGATCGTTGGTCTCAGGGGCAAATGCATATCGCAGGAAGTAGGGAACCGCCTTCGCATTTTTTGACCCTACCGGAATACCATACGCACAATACTCAAACAGGGGTTGCTCCGTCGAGTCTGTAGGAGTGGGCACAAACCCTAAGATTCCCGATTTTTTCATCGCAGCATAGGTGGTATTGTCCTTCTCAAGAGTACTGCTGTATCCCCAGTTGAAGAGGACCTTACCCTGCTCGAAACCCACGCTGTCCCAGACACTGGTGGACAACTGGTTATTGACGGCATCCACAAGGATTTCATAGCGTTTGGCCGTCTCAGACTTTTTCATCAGGCTAATGAACTTGCCTTGGCTTGGATCATACCGAAAAAAAGCAGCGCCAAAACTGCGAGGATACCCATCCTCTACGCCGAAAGTAATGCCGTAGTAGCCGTCCTTATTGCCCATGGCGGTCCGGAAATCCTCGCACATTTCCCACACCTTGTCCCAGGTCCAGTCGGCGGGGTTTTTCTTCCAGATCTCGTAAGGGGCTTCCAGCTTGGCACGGCTCAACGCGCGCTTGTTATATAGCATAACGGCCATATTGCGGTTGGGGGTATTTTGCACGTTGGTGGCATAGATACGACCATTATAGGTGAAGTCGTGCATAAGCTCCTTATCCCAGCCAATGTCGTTAAAGTCATAGCCGCTGTTGGTGATGGGCTGCAGGTTGGTGATATTGCCGATGTTGTTTTCAATGACTTTGACCAGATCCGGAGACTGGCCGGCGGTGATGCGCGCGGCCAGCTGCGAGTAATATTCCGCCTTATTGGCGATTTCGGTCTTCAGGGTGATGCCCGTCTTCTTCTCGAACGCTTCCACGGCGCCCTTATACGCGGTGTGGTGCAGATCCTCCCAGAAGAAGAAGGTCAGGGTGGTACCTTTCAGCTCGGCCGGCATTTTTGCCAGGAACTGGTCGGGGGTCAGCGAGGTGGCGGCCCCTGTCGTCGTGGTGGTATCCGGCTTTTTAGTGGTGGTATCCGGCTTTTTAGTGGTGGTACCGTTCGCCTTGGTAGTGGTCGCAGTGGAACCGCTGCCCTGGGTTTCGGAGCCGGTAGACTCGCCGGCCATATCGGTGTCACTTGTCCCGGTATCCGCGGTGGTCTCGGCGGTGGAATCGGTCGTGGCGATGCTTGTATCCGTCTGCGGGGTATTATTGCCGCCACAAGCGGTTGCCAGAGTCAGGATACTTACCGCTAGGGCCAAGCAAAGCAGGCGTTTTGATTTTTGCATTGTTCAGCACTCCTTTTTTAATTTATAGAAAAGCGCAGGGCGCTTATCCAACAATACCAACGCGGTCGATGCTCTGAATAAATTGGCGCTGCAGAATCAGATACAGCGCGGTGGGCGGCGCGATAAAGAGCAGACAGGCGGCCAGCGGTGCCCCATAGCGGAGCTGTGCATCCACCTGGAAGTTATTCGCCTGAATCCAGCGGCCGATAACCTGATCGATGTCGTTTATCTGCACGGCCAGGGTGCGGTTGTTGCTGGTATACATGGTGGCGAGCAGCCAGTCGTTCCAGTGCCACACCACCGCGAAGATGAACACCGTCAGGATCACCACGCCGGAGCTTGGCAGGATCACCTGCAGGAAGGTGCGCAGCGGATTGGCGCCGTCAATCCAGGCGGCCTCCTCCAGCTCCTTGGGCAGGCCCTTGAAAAACTGCATGTAAATATAAATGAGCAGACCGCCCTTGAGTCCCACCCCCAGCATGGAGGGTAGATAGAAGGTCCAGACGGTATCGGTGAGATTGGGCCGGATATCATGGCCGATGAGATCGCCAATGAGTCCCAAGATACCGAAAAAGTCCAAATGGCGGAAATTCATAATTCGCGGGATAATCAGCACCACATCGGGAACCAGAATGATGAGGATCAGGAAGAACATCAGCACCGGCTTGAACCGGAATTTAAAGCGGGCCAGCCCATACGCACAGAACGCGCAGCTGATGATTTCGATGATAGCGCTGACGAGTTCATATTTGACGGTGTTCCAGAGCGACTTGAGGTATTCCATTGCCTGGTACGCCAGCTCATAGCCATAAAGCGTCGGGTTCCGGGACAGCCATTCCACAGCCGGGTTCATCGTGTCGGCCTGTGTCTTGATGGAATTGGCAATCATAAAGAAGACCGGATAAATCAAGATGAAGGAAAAAGCGATCAGAAAAATGGCACGGATAATGGAAACCGTCCATTTTTGCGCGGCTTTTGCCGTTTTATCCAATCTCATCGCATTCACCTTCCTTCGTTGTATAGCCATCATGCGTCATTCCCATCTTCTCAGGCACCAGCGGTTGTACAGGAAGACCACCAGGCCGATGATAATGCCAACCAGCGCGAAATAGGGCCAAAGCATAGCCGAACTGGTGGTGTAATTCTGCTCCATCAGCGTGGTGACTGCCCGATTGACCAGCGTCCCTTTTTCCATGAACAGCTCCACCATGGTGTAGAAAATAACCAGCAGGATGACCCGCCCCATCATCGGAACGGTGATGTACCAGAATTTCTCCCAGGCGGTGATGCCTTCCACCTTGCCGACCTCGTACAGCTGCTCCGGGATGGTCTGGAGGCCGGCGACAAAGAGCAGAATCTGTATGCCGCAGCTCCAGATCAGATTGAAAGTATCCTGCAGATAGCCGGCGAGCAGGCTGTTGATGCTGCTGGGCAGATTGAGACGCTGCAGCAACGCGTTGAAATCGATGACGTTCATGTATTCGGCCACCTGCTGTTCCCCGCCGACGCCGGAGGAGGCCATGATATCCTGCTGCATGCTGAAGCCGGACAGCTGGCTCATGACCACGCTCGAACCGATGATCACCGGCAGGAAAAACACCGCCCGGGCCAGCGTGCGTCCCTTAAACTTCTGGTTGAGGACGAGGGCCAGCGTCATGGACAGGGCCACGACGATGGGCAACGAGGTAAACAGGCTGGACAGCGATTCCATGATCTGATTGATATAATATGGGTCCTTTAAAAACAGATTTCGATAGTTGTCGAGCCCCACAAAGGTGGTGGCTAGGCCGTCACCCGTCATGACTGTGCTGGAAAATCCATAGTAGAAAGAGGTGAACAGCGGGATGATGACAAACAGGATCACGCCGATGACCCAATGGGCCACGAAATAGTACCCATACCGGCGTTTAATGGCTTCTATCCCGCCATGGCGCTTGCGTTTCATTCAATCAACTCCTTAGCAGACTGCTGGCAGCCTGCTTGTAGACAGCCGGCGCTTAATATACAAAGGAACGTGCCGCAATGGTTGTTCCGTCTAACACGATGTCCTCATCGGTATGGTTGACTAGGACCACCACGCCGTTATCAAATTCGGTGCGCGTCAGGCCGTCCCGCAGGATGGTGTGCCGCCGAATGCCGGCGTCCCCCACCGCTTCAAAGAAGGCCCGCGTCTTCGCGACGTCATCCGTTATGCGCTGCTTGTTGCTGTTGTAGAGAATGCCGTAATACATCGATTCGTCCGAATCGGCCAGCGCCTCACACAGTGAGTGGCTGAGGGTGTAGGAGGGAGAAACGCCCGCCTCCACAGCACGCAGCAGCATGCCCCCGGCATCCGGCGACAGATTCACAGCCGTGCTGTACAGCGGCACGGTGCCCCGGAAAACCATCTGATAAAACGGAACCGTCTCGTCGAACGCCTGATAGTTGCCGTTTTGCAGCGGTACGTCGTACACGCTATCCGCCAGCCCGGCGGCATAGGCGTTGGCCGCGCTGAGCAGGATCGGATGGTCGTCCTCCCGCAGAGCGTTCAGCGTTTCGCGCATCTGCTCCTCCACGTCGCTGCGCAGGGTATACGCCAGCTCCTGATGGTCCGAATAGGGCATACGCCCCAAGGTGGACAGCGCAATGCCGGAAACCCGTTCCCGGGTGAAATCGCGTAGCTTTTCAATCGCCTTGCCCAGTGAGGCGTGTTCAAGCAGATAAATGGGCGATTTTTCGGTGTCCTCCGCACGCACGTTGCGCTTGAGGGGATAATAGGTGACGTTATCGGTGCTCGCCGCAGTGGCAGAGGAAAAAAGCGGGTTGAATCCGTTGCCCGATTGGTTGAATCGCGCCACGTCGAAATCGGTAAACAGCGGTATTCCCTGCTCCCGGCAAAAAGCTTCCAGCGCGTTTTGGCTGGCTTTATTGCCCAGCTCTCCGGCAAAGGTGAAGCCGCCCGCCAGCTTGCCCACATCCAGGCCCGAGGCGCCGTAACCCATGAGCAGCACTTCCGGCGTTTGACCGGTGAGCCCTCTCAGCTCCTTCACGATCTGCTGCGACTGGGCAAAGGTGGTCAGCGGGAGCAGCGATGTGTGGGGGATGCCCAAGGTGAATTCCCGGGCCTGCGCGCCGCCGATAAGGGTGATATGATAGGGCTGCTGCTTGTGGGTGCTTTTTTTGAGAAGGCCAGCCCCCTGCAGATACTGACGGTAGCAGGCGGCCATGCCCGTGTAATCCGCGTTTTCACCGGTCAGGGGGTAGTAGCCCACTGAAAAGGTTTTGTCCGCCAGGCGCTCCTCCTGCAGCAGGATGGTATCCTGGAAAATTTCCACACCGTTGTGGGTGGTGCCGGTATCCCATTCAATGTTGGCAAAGCCGCGCACATAAAAGGTGGAATACGCGGTGGAATACCCGCCCCGCTCCGCGCCGGCGATGGCTTCCACCTTAGCGGCGCCCTCGCCATTCTCAATGATGGCGCAAAGCGCGTTGTCTCCCTTTTTAACGCCGAAAACCGGCAAGCGGATCGGCTCCTCATCGCCGGAGTTATTCAGCACGTAGCGGGACAAATCGGTGCCGTAAACCTCGCCCGAAAAATTCCGGGACAGGCCGCTCGGGTCGTTGTCGGTGTACATCAGCGCGCCGCTGCCGGCCGGAACAAAGAGGTAATAGCCATGATCCTTCGCATTGGGCGCGGCACTCATATAGGGCGTGAGGGATACGCTGATAAGCCGCGTGGATCCCTTCTCCTCAATGTCGTCCGAATTGAAGCTGACCTCCAGCGAGTCCTTCCGAAGGGTATAGACGATCGTCAGATTGATCGCCGCCTCTTCGAAATAATAGGTGACCCGCACGCTGTCCCCGTCGATGGCCGAGGAAATATTGCCCATTTCCACGCAGTCGTAGCCATAGGCAATCTGCATGGAAGCGTTATTCATATCGTAGTATTCGATGCGCACCTGGGAAAGCATATCTACGTTATAGTCGCCCGTCTGATAGAACTCATACGGAATCGTAGACCAGACATAGTCGGTGGCGCGGTCCCGCAGCAGCACACAGCCCTGCAAGTCGTCCCATTCCAGCGTATACCGGGCATTCTGCGCCACCGTACCGGCCGCGGCCTGCTCGAGATTGTCCGGTATCTCGTAGGGGGCCGTCGTCTGCTCTCCGCAGGCGGTCAGCAGCAGCATGAAAAGCATACAGACCGCCGCCAGGACACGTCGTCCGCCTCTCGGTTTAACCATTGCGTTTCCTCCTATTGAAATCCTGTCAGGGACGTCACCAATGCATGGCCTCAATCACGATGCCGCTGATAAAGCTGTAGAACTGCGACAGCAGGATGCCCACCATGAACAGGACAAACACGATCAAAATCATCAACAGCACCGCGATAAAAGCCGTAAACAGGAACCGCGGGAAGCTGAAATCGTGAATGGTCATCAGGCCAACGCACAGCATAATACCGGTGAGAATCAGCGCCAGCGTGTGCAGGCCGGAAATCATCGTACCATTGGCGGAGGCCATCAAATGGGTCAGCGGGGTGGAAATCAGATTGTACAGGATAAGCGGCAGGGTGCTGTACGCCGTGACGACGAACACTTCCTTCAGCCGGCCGTTGCCCTGTTGCAGTGTGCTGACACCCCAGTTTGCTACCGACCACAACAGAATCAGTCCCACCGTCTGCACGATCTGGAACAGCGAGTTGTAGGTGGCCGCATCAAACGTGGTATAACGGAAATCGCTTTCGGTCACCGCCAGCACGCTGGTCAGGTAAAACAACACCGTCATGACGATGGCGATGGGAAGCGATCCCATTTTCTTGTATTTGATGTCGTTAAAGCTGCGGAAGGGGTGATACATCCCCGACACCATGGTGCGCACCTTGGCATTCGGAATCAGCACCAGCTTGCGCTTGACCGAAATCAGGATGAGTGACGTGATGCCGCCGACGAGCACGAGCGCACCCAGGAACAGCAGAGGAAAATACTGGGTAATAAAGGCACTCTGCGTCTTTTCCAGTGCCAGCGAATAGGTTTCGGAATCGTTGCCGGCCTTGGCGTAGTCCATGGCCGCTTCATAATTCTCTGCCGAATAGGCGGCTTTGGCCAGGCCACGCAGCGCCAGGCGGTTGAGATAATCGTATTCCCTCACCTGCTGCCACAGCGGTTCGGCCGCCGCATAGTCCGCGTCGAGCGTCAGCTGCTGCGCCTGCAGGAGCAGGCTGCCGTACGCGGTCAGCTCGAATACGGTCACGGCATTGGTCAGCGAATCCGCCACCATCAGCCGCGAACCGGACAACGCGATGGAGTTGGCCGCCGAGAAGGTCCCCTCCTGATTGCCAAGCCCCCGGCCGCCGCCGAACGCCGCGATCAGGTTGCTGTCCGTGTCATAGATGTAAATCAGGCCGTAGGTCGCGTCGAGCGCGTAGATGAAGCCCCGCCCGTCCGCCTGTATGCCGGAAAAATTCTGGCGGATGACATTGTTAAGCCGCTTGACGACATCTGGTTCCCCGTAATTGGCGGTATCCGATCCCTCGAGAATGTTGGTGCCGCCGGGACTGAGCATGCGCAGCTGGCCAACATTACCGTCACTGTTCATGCCTGTGGCGGTATAGACGAAGTCGCTGCCGTCCACGCAGATATCGGAGAAATCGTAGGGAAGGGTCTTTTGGGATCTGGCGCGCTTTTCATCGTTCTGCGTCAGCATATCCCAAAAGTAGGATAGCGTCGTCAGCACGGTACCCTTCACCGTGTTGGCGCCGTAAAAGCCCACAAATTCGCCGCTTGGGTCATACAAGAGCACGCCGTAATAGGAGCCCTTGCTGACCACATACAGATAGCCCTTGCTGTCCTTGGCCACCTTGGACGGCTGGAAGGTGAAGTCTTCGGGTATCAGCTCCGAATCGGGAAGCCCGATCTCCTGCCGCACCACCCCGTCCACGCATCGGAAAACCCGGGCGTTTTTGGTGTCGGCGATGTATATTTCCGACGCGGACAGGACGTAAATTCCTTCCGCATCATCGAATGCCATCGGCGCGCCTGTCTCATCCTTGGGAGTGAAGTTGCCGGTCAGCTGGCAGGCGCTGTTAAAGCTCAGGATGCGACTTTCCGATGTCAGGATATAGGTGTTGCCCTCGTCGTCGCACTCGATATCCTGTATGACGCCGACATCCTCCTGGATCCCCAGGCTGCGCAGCGACACCATTTTCTCCACCGCATACACCGGACGGGTCGCCACCGATTTCGTGCCACCGGCGCTGCCCCAGTGCGTAAAGGTGTCAGTCGGCGCCGCATCTACGGCGGCAACCGTTCCGGTCAATATGCCAGCGCATAAAATGCACAGTATGGCTGTTCTCAGTTTTTTCATATGGCCGCCCTCTCGTTCGCAGGAAATACGCGTTATTCCTTCATGCCCGCAGAGCTCATGGTCTGCATCACGTTGCTTTGGGTGATAAAATACACCAGGATGGGCGGAATCATCAGAATCACCGTCGCCGCCATGGACGCGCCGGCCCGGGCGACGCCGCCCGCCGAAATGGTGGTCATGACATACGGCAGCGTTTTAAGCTCCTCGCTGAAGATGGTTCCGCTCGACGGCGAAATGGCCCAGATGCCCTGGAAGGCGAAGAGTAGCAGCGTCATCCAGGCGGGCTTAATGATGGGCATGATGATCTGCCAGTAAATGCGCATGGGCCCCGCGCCGTCGATGCGCGCCGCCTCAAGCAGCGTGTCCGGCACGCTCGAGTCGATATACTGCTTGCACAGAAATACGCCCATAGAGGACGGAATAGCCGGCAGGATATAAACCAGCAGCGTATCGATAAGCCCCAGCTTGCTGAAAATCAGATACTGCGGAACGGCCAGCGTGGTGCCGTTGTACAGCAGCGAAAACTGTACGATCAGGAAGAAAACCGTGCGGCCCCGGATCTGGGTTTTGGACAGCACGTACGCGGCCATCGACGCCACCAGGATCTGCAGCGCCGTGGAAACCACCGAGATGAAGACCGAGTTGAACAGATACCGCGACAGCGGCACCTGCAGGCTCTCCAGCAAGGCCGGCAGCTCCGCGAAGTTTTCCAGAGTGGGCCGGTATACGAAAAACCGTGGCGGGAAAACCAGCAGCTCATCCAGCGGCTTGAGCGAGGTGCAGCACCGAAAAGGCGCCCATCAAAAACAAAAAGGCGAAATATACCACGTTCCCGAATCGGCTGCGGGTATAGCGCTTATACTCCTGTTGTCTTGCCAACGTGCTTTCTCCTTTCCTGCGGATTGGTTATTTGCCCAGGGAATCCATGATCTTGCCCACGACCACCCTTGTCACCGCCATCATGGCGAACAAGAACACGGAAATGGCCGCGGCGTATCCCATCTCATACCGGACCGTGCCCACATCGGACAGATGGGAAACGATGGTATCCACCGAGTTGTCCGCGCTGGGGTAGCCCGCCAGCGCGACGATAACCGCGCCGACCGAAAACATCGCCTGAATCTGCATAACGGCGCTCTTCATGCTGGGCAGCGTGATGTACCACAGCTCGTGCCAGCGCGTACGGATACCGTCAAGCGCGCCCGCCTCATAGATTTCCGGATTCACATTCTGCAGACCGGCCAGGTTGGCGAGGAACGCCACACCCATGCCCAGCCACAGCTGGATCACGATGAGGATGGCCATATTGTATGTGGTGTTGGAAAACCAGTTAATGGGCTCGCTGATGAGGCCGAAGTTGAGAAGAAAGCTGTTGACATAGCCATAGCTGTCGCCCGAAAACGCCACCTGCCACACGAAATAGGCGTTGCCCGCCAGCGAGGGCGCGTAAAAGAGAAACGCCAGGATATGCCGCAGGCCGGATTTGAATTCATTGATGAACCAGGCCAGCAGAAAGGACAGGAAAAAGCTGACCGGGCCCGTGACGATGGCGAATTTCAGCGTGTTGATGACCGTTTTGGGAAACACCTCGTCGCCGACAATCATGCGCAGATAGTTCCCCAGGCCCGCCCACTTTGGCGCGGAAAGCATGTCGTAGTCGAAAAAGCTCAGACCAACCGAGGCCAGAACCGGCAGCACGGTAAACAGGAAGAACAGAACCGCAAGCGGTTTTTTATCTCGAGACTCTTATCTTTCATAGCACAAGACTGCCCTTTCTATGTTACTTCGCGTATTCCGCGGTCTTCCGCTGAATCTCCCGGTTGATCGCGTCGCACCATTTGGTCAGTGCGTTGATGGGTGTTTCGCCCTGTTCCACCACGGCCCAGTACGCCTGGTCGATGCCGCGGGCAGTATAGTATCCGCCGGGAACCTCCGGTATCTCTTTCACACCCGCCTGCACCGTGGAAAGCAGCTGCTTCATGTCGGCGTCCCAGTCCATGCTGGCCAGCGCCTCCAGGTTGGAGGTCGCCACGCGGCCAAGCGGGCCGAGGACCGATTCCAGATTTTCGGAGTATTTCAGCTGCGTATCCGCCGAGGTCCACCACTGCAGGAACTTCCAGGCGTTTTCCGGGTTTTTCGAAAGGGTGGTGATGGCGCAGCCTGTGCCCGAGCCCGCAGAGGAATGATCGATGACGCCATCCTTCCGCAGGGTGCCGGGAATCTGGGTGGCGACCCAGCGATCGGCAATCTCAGGAGCAGCCGCCTTGAGCTGGGTATACATCGTATAGTTGGCAATGCCGATGGGCGCGCTGCCGATGCGGAACCGGTTGAAAAAGTCGGTGATAACCGGCAGCTTATATTTCGTATACCAGCCGATCCACTCGCCAAATACCTCGGCCTGCAGCTGCTCGGCAATCGTGCAGCCGGAATGATCGCTATAATAAAGGGACAGCCCGGATTGCGCCAGCAGCGAGGGGTACAGGGACATGCCGCCCACCCCGGAGTTGGCCGAGCCGCTGTCGGTGATGCGCGTATAGGGCAGGCTTACCTGCAGGTTGCTGCGCTGCAGCAGCATGGCCACGTGGATGAACTCCTCCCACGTTTCCGGTTGCTCAAGGCCCATGGATTTCATGATATCGGTACGCATGAACATCAGAAAGAAGTTCTGGGTATCGGGCAGGGCGTACAGACCGCCGTCATAGCGATACGGCTCTTCCGCCCCCTCGCTGAACCGCGCGAGCGTTTTCTCCAGGCCGGGGAATCCCGACAGATCCATCAGCGCGCCGCGCATGGCCAGGTTAACCGGATCGGTGCGCGTCATCTGCAGCATGCAGTCCGGCCCCTTGCCCGACAGCATGGCCTGTATCAGGGTGGCGTTGACCAGTTCCACCTTCACGGGGATTCCCGTCTCGCGCACAAAATCGTCCTGAATCAGCGAGTTGAGCACACTCGCCTGATCCCGGCCCCATCTGATCCATAGGGTCAGAGCTTCCTGGCCTTCCTCACTATCCGACACCGTCTGGTAATCGCTCGAAAACGTGATCAAAAACCGTCGAACCGAGAAAAGCACGCGGTCAAAGAAGGACGGCGACGTGTCCGGCACTTCTGCCGCATCGCCCGCCAAAATAATCTGGTCGATGCACAGCGGCATGTCCGTCATGGTCCCCATCAGGGCGCTCAGATTGGTATAGGAATCATAAAACTCGGTTTTATAGCGGTGGGCGGAATAGGGATTGTCCCGCATCTGCCGCACCACGCGCTCCGCGTTGCGGATGGTCGACACCGTCGACCCGCTCTCGGCCTCCTGCATCGCTTCCATGTTGTCCGCTATCGTCGACAGCTGTTCAATGATCTGATCCAGCGTGTCGTTGAAGCCGGGGATCTGATTGAACAGCTCATAGCTGCGGTAGATATCCACCGTTTCGCCCGTGATCATCGTAATATCCACGTATAGATCGCCCATCTGCGCCGTGACCTTCTGCATGTCGGCATAGACATCCGCCATCGGGCCCGGGGTCGCCATAAGCGTCAGCGTGTGAGGCCCCGCTTCCAGATAAATACGGTACGGGTTGTCTTCTCCTCCAAACGTCAGGCTCTGCCAGCCCGATTTATATCCAAACTTGATGCGCTTTGCCTCTTCAAATGGCGTCTGACCATCTATCAGCAGATGCCGGAAGACCACGCCGCCCAGCAGCTCATTCTGCCGGAAAAGAAAATCGATCGTATAATAGCCCGCCGTCTCCACATGGAAATTCCATGTGATGGCACTGCCGGGAGAGGCCCAGTTGGAACCCCCAATATAGTTGAGCCGGGTAATCTCCGGGCTGCTGGGATGAACCGCCGCATTGCTGCTGTCGGACAGCGGGATCAGGGAACGGTCGTTCTTAAGCACGGCGTCCTCCCCTTCAAAAATGATATAATCCTTCACGCCTGTGCTGTCTTGCGGAGCCTGGTACGCGCCCGGCTGTTCTGGCGGCACCAGCGCCGCCTCCTCCAGCCAAAGCTCACCCTGCTCCACGGTGAGGGTAATGGTATGTACGCCTGCTGTCAAAGCAAAGCGGTAAGGATCCTCCTGCCGCCCGGTATAATCTCGGGCCACGCCATGCGCATTCTCGTCAGACAGTGTCTGCTTGGGAGTGGACTCGTTGCCCGCACTGTCCTTCTGCGCCTCGCCGTCGTTCACCCACATGGCAGGGAAGGTCAGGCGCTGAGCCTCCGAGAAAGGCGAGACCCCGTCGATGAGCAGCTTCAGCCCCGCATCCTGTGTCGCAGTGCAGCGGTACAGCAGGCGTAGCTCATACAGCGCGTCGGCCGGTATGGAAACCGCAAACTGGACACTGTCGCCCACGGCAAGCGCCGCGGGCGACAAAACCGCTTTCTGTTCGCTTCCCGCCAGGCTCCAGCCCTCCGTGGACTGCCGATACGCCGCATTATCGGCAGCATCGGTATCGGGGGCGGGTTCGGCAGCCCCTTCGGCAGCGTCCGTATCCGGGGCAGGATCGGTGGGATCCCCTTCTGGGGTGGAAACCGTCGGTGTCTCCCCCGGCATTTCCTCCCCCGCCTTCGCCGCAAAGCCCCCCGGCGCTGAAAGCAGCGCCGCCATCATGGAAAAGGTCAACACCACTGTTGTCAGACAGGTAAACACTTTTCTTATCATGGTTCATTCGCCTTTCGCTTCAGAAAATAATGACAAAAGTTGATTAGAAATTTTTATACTTATGAGGCATTTCTTTTTTAAAAGCATCTTAAAAACACTTGTAATCCAAATACATTTTGTATAAGCTGATCTTCTTTTATAGAATAAAATATTTAAGGCTTAAATTAAACAACTATATTGACACATTATCACACTATATTGTCATGGGTATATTTACTATGGGATAGATGATAAAATCCTTGTGTTAACCTGTCTACTGACACCTATAGCAGCTGACAGATAATAGCACATTATTTGTCCGGTGGTTCGTACGACAGAAAAGAAAAGCGTCTTCCGATTTTTTAATATGAACCGCCCCAACTTATGCAGACAGTACAAAAAAGCCTCTGGTTGGAAAGGTCAAGAAAAAACGGACAGAAAGTTAAGAGCGATTAAAGAGATTGAGATTCAAATTGAGTTGGGCTTAACCAGCCAAGCGCAGAATAGATGCGTTTAGTATTGTAGTAGAACTCAATGTATTTGAAGATATCCATGCGGGCTTGTTCGGGATTGTCGTAGTGAGCGTCCTGAACAAGCTCTCTTTTTAGGGTACGGTAAAAGGATTCCATAATGGCGTTGTCATATGGATTGCCCTTTCGGCTCATACTTAAGCGAAAGCCATATCGGATACACATAGCCTGAAAACGCTGGGCTGTATATTGGCAGCCACGGTCTGTATGAATGATCAAGTCCCTCGGGCGGATGTTCCCGTCCAATGGCTTGATTGAGAGCTGACAGGACAAGGGTATCGCGGATTCTGGTATCCATTGCCCAGCCGGTAACCTTTCGGAAAAAGATGTCGATGAACACAGCTAGATATAGCCAGCCACGCTTTGCCGGTATGTAGGTAATGTCTCCAACCCATATCTGGTTCTTTGCCGATGTCTTAAACACTTGATTCAGGATGTTTTCTTTCTCATCATAAGCCGTTTTGTTTGCAATCTCCGAGTTCCTTTCGCAATCAAACCATGTTCGCTCATTAGCTTAGAAACACGTTTGGGGTTCACATGGACATTTTGTTGTTCCAATACCTTTTGGATGCGTCTGGCTCCATACCAGCCCTGATGCTCATGAAAGATATCCTCGATCATTTCTGTCAGCGCCTCGTTCGTAGTCCATTACCTTCTTTATTTTTCTCACCAGATGATTCTCCGGCACCATTGCCTCTATATCCGTTACCGCTACTTCTCGACGTCCGTCTGTTTCCCTTTCGTCCATCTCCTTCAGTCGAGTAGACCGTCTCGACACTCCTTTCACAATATTTCTGCTGTGAAGGGTTTGTCTACTGCCCCTCACAGAACTGGACGTGCAGTTTTCCCGCATCCGGCTCTTCAAGCAACCTTCGGTTGCCAGTTCCAGATATCCTTCGTCAAGTGCGGCTCCTTTACGTAGTAATTCCAGATACGCAGAAACTTGTCGAATTTCATGGAGCGCTTCAGGTGACGTCTGTTCAGCATACGGTAGGTGGAGTATTTCAGATACTTCCCAAAACTCTGTATTGCGTGGAAACTCCCACTTACATCGTAGTAGTTGCAATGTCCTCGGATGATTGCCGCCAACATCTCCATTGTCTGAGATACCGGCTTCGTCAGCCTCGTGGGCAGCTATGTCTTTGCCGCTTGTCGCTTTGCTTTTAGTTTCTTCTTGCGGGTTTGGACTCCAATCCGGTATTTGCCGCCTCTGGTCTTCGTGTTGAAGAAGGTAAACCCCAGAAAATCAAAGTCTTCCTTCGTTCCTTTGTACCGTCCGATTGGCAGTATCCTTGTCTTGTCCTCCGCTACCTCCAATGAAAACTTGCTGAGCCTGTGCCTGAGCACCTCGAGCACATCCCTTGCTTCATTCTCATACTGGAACAGAATCAGAAAGTCATCTGCATACCGTACATAGTATGCCTCTCCCCGCAGCTTCGGCTTTATTGCCTTCTCAAACCACAGATCAAGCACATAGTGTAGGTACACGTTGGCCAACACCGGCGAGTTCAATCCGCCTTGCGGTGTTCCTCGGCCGCTGTCCTTCGGTTCGCTTCCCTCCATGATTCCCGCAATCAGAAACCGCTTCACATAGCGCAGAAAGTTCTTGTCTGTATATCGTGCTCCAGAATCTTCATCAGCCACTCATGGTCTACATTGTCAAAGAAGCCCTCTATATCTGCCTCCAGCACAAAGTTGACCTTGTGTACCATAATCGTCTGGTTGATATACCGCACCACATCATGTGCCGACCTTCCTGGCCGGAACCCGTGAGAGCAATCCAGAAATCTCGGTTCATAGACCTCGTTCAGCGCGTTTGCCATATCCCCCCTGCACCAAACGGTCCTCATAGGCCGGGTTGCCCAGCGGCCTCAGCTGGCCGTTTGCTTTCGGAATATACGTCCGCTTTACCGGTAGCGGCTTGTACTGGAATTTCTTCATCCGTTCAACCAGCTGACCTCTGCATTCTCGTCATATTGCGCTTTATCTACGCCGTCTATGCCCATTGCTTTCTTTCTGCTCTGCTTTCGGTGTTCCTCCATCAGGTTTTGCTCGTTGACACAGTGCATCAACCCCTGCACTGTTGGAAAATGCTCTGACTGGTACCTTATTCCCTTTGCTTCCTGTTCCATCGTCTTACGGCCTCCTGTGCCGTCGCTGTTTCCACGCCGGGAACGATTACTTGCCTCCCCCTTCGCTCCACCCGCTTTCACAGGCTTCCTCGCTACTATGAGGCAGTCCGACTTCTGGCAGGCCATCAGGGTCTCTCCATTTACAAGACTTCAATTCCCCTTACCTTTCGGTGCCTGCCAGACCTCCCAGGTATGCAGATACTACCTTTGCACGCTCGCCACGCTCTATTGACCCCGGCGGAACCTGTGCAAACTCGCGCTATCGTTTGCTCATTGCTGTCTGCGACATTGAGGGCGGTATCGACTTCCGCTCTTTATACTTACGAGGCTGTATCGCTTCACGCTTTCGCATTGCGGCTCTCGTGCTCCTCTACCTACGCTTAAACCTAACCTCGCGGCTTCGGCTCCAAGGCTGAGTACCGGCTGCTCGCTACGCTTTGCCGGGCGCGGTCTCTCACCACACTATATTATCTGCACCGAACTGGCGCACCCTCCTCTCCATTATACCAAAAAAGCCGCCTTTCGGCGACTTCTTTGACAGCCTGAAGCCCTCTCGATTGAAAAATCGAGAGGGCTTTTTTATTCTTATGTATCTTTTTGCGAATTCATCTGCTCTTTATATAAGTGAACGGCACTTTTAAAGCCGTTGCACCTTGAAAACAGAATCCCAATACCGGAGGTTATACAGGTTGCTGCGGACAGTGTGCGGAGATAGGAGCACACCCACAGGATGAAACGATGCATAGCGTCGGCCTGTCAATACGCGGCTGGAATGGGCGCAGGAAATGGGCTGGTAAATGGGATTAAGAAAGTGATCATATGAAAATTTTTGTCCGGCCTTCGTTTTCGCGCTCTTATTTGCTATAATATCTGTAGCTGTATGGAAATATTTCTGTTTACGGAGGTGAATATCGGCGCGTTGCGAGGGCTACGAAAGGAGCACAAGATGGTAGAACAACACAGTGTGCAGCCTGGAAGTAGCACAGAAAAGCAGACCTACACGATTAAAGAAATTGCTGGCATACTCGGCATCAGCGAAAGAACAGCGTATCATATCTGTAGCAAGACCAAAGATTTTAAAGTGATGCGGCTGGGTCGAACGATCCGGGTACAGAAAGCATCTTTTGACGCATGGTTTACTTCTTCTGAATAACCGGCTGCCAAGAAATTGGAGGCTGACTATGGCAACAATCAGGAAAAGGAACAGCAAATATGTCGTCATCTATGACTACACCGACGAAAACGGAAAAAGAAAGCAGAAGTGGGAAACCTTCAGCGACAAAACGGTTGCTCAAAAATTTAAAACGGAGGTGGAATTCAAGAAAACACAAAGCACTTTTGTTTCTCCTTCATCGCAAAAGGTTAGGGATTTTCTGGAAGAATGGGTAAATATTCATGCAAAGGCGCACTGGCAGTATAACACCTATACAGGTGCAGTCAGCATGATACGCAATCACATTGTGCCGATTTTGGGCGATTTGGAAATGCAAAAGGTGACACCGCGGGACATCGAAATGCTTTATGATTGTTTGCGAACAAAAAAAGTATCCGGCTCAAAAAGCTTTGGGAAGGACGATGCCGAAGTCCCCTGCCTGTCCTCAACCACTATTCGTCACATACACGTCATACTGAAAAAAGCCTTTGACAAGGCGGTGGAATGGAAGGCGATATCTTCATCACCAGTGATTTGCGAAGCGCCCAAAAAGAATAAGCCTCAAAAGACGATATGGGACAAGGACATGGTATCTCAAGCCCTCGCCGATATCGACAACGAATTGCTCCATTTGGCGGTACACCTCGCATTTGTGTGTTCTCTGAGAATCGGGGAAGCGATGGGCCTTACCTGGGACTGCATTGATTTCGAGCACAAGGTTATTCACTTTGACAAAACACTGCAGCGAGTCAGTAAAGAGGCCTTGAAAATTCTTCCGCATGACAGCCTAATTTTTACCTTTCCAGAAAAGATTCCCAACAAAAAGTCTATTCTCATTTTAAAAAAGCCAAAGACAGAGAGCAGCGATCGATTTGTTTACATAACGACTCCGCTCGCCGATGAACTGCAGCAGCGCAAGAAAAGAATTGAAAAAGAAAAAGATTTTATGGGCGACTTATACGAGGACTTCAACCTGGTTTTCGCCCTGGAGGATGGGTATCCTGTCGAGCCGAAGCTTTGTGAGAAATGGTTCAAAAAATGGCAGGAACAAACCTCCTTGGATCTGCCGGAACTAATCTTTCACGAAATCCGCCACTCCAGCACCACCTATAAGCTGGAACTCAGCGGCGGAGATATTAAGTCTGTTCAAGGGGATACCGGTCACGCTTCTGCTGGTATGGTAACAGATACCTACTCGCATATACTAAATAAGAGCAGGGCGCGTCTGATGGATACGATAGAAAAAGATTTCTACGAACATTCACCGGAGCCGACCACCGACAAAATCGATCCCGTTATGGCATTGCTGGAGAGCGTCGAAAGAAGTCCTGAATTGCAAAAGAAGCTGCTCGACGCACTGCTTGCAAAACAGAGATAAACTTTTCCATGTTAGCAATCCTGTTAGCAGGCCCGAAAAACAAAGAAAGGATGGACAGCTATTGTGCCGAAAAAGAAAACCCCACAATTTAAGCATGTTAGCAGTTTGTTAGCAGAAATGTTAGCAAAAAGAAATGATGCGGTTCGTAAAAACCGCATCATTTCAAGGCTTCTGGCGCGCTTGGAGGGACTCGAACCCCCGACCTACTGGTTCGTAGCCAGTCACTCTATCCAGCTGAGCTACAAGCGCGTATTAAATTGTTGTGTCCGGTAAGCCGGACAGAGTGTTTGGTTCGTAGCCAAACACTCTATCCAACTGAGCTACGAGCGCATAGGCTGTCCTTTTGAACAGCATAATAGATTATAGGGGGTTTTCCTCGGAATGTCAAGCGATATTTTTGCATTTTTTCGGTTTTTTCCAAACAAAAGCGGCCGCCCACACGACGGGCGGCCGCTTTTTCCGCACAATAGCGCGCGGTTTCGCTTATTTCTGCTCCGCCATCAGGCCGCAGATCTGATTCGAGAACTCCACCGGGTCCTCCACCGACATCCCCTCGATGAGAAGTGCCTGGGCGTACAGAAGCTGGCTGTAAGTTTTCAGCTTCTCCTTGTCGGTTTCATACAGGGCGGTCAGTGTGGCAAAAATGGGGTGGCTTTCGTTGACCTCCAGCACCCGCTCGGCCTTGACCTTGTTGTCGGTGGGCATGGCATTGAGCACCTTTTCCATCTCGAGGGACAGCTCGCCGGCGGATGCCAGGCAGACGGGGTGAGTTTTCAGCCGCCGGGACAGGCGCACGGTCTGCACCTTGCCGTCGAGGGCCTCGGTCATGAAGGCGAAGAGATCCTTGTTTTCCTCCTGCTGCTTCTGCTCCTCTTCCTTCTCCTCCGGGGTATCCAGATCGAGATCGCCGGCGGAGACCGACTTGAACTCCTTGCCGTCCAGGTCATGGAGCACCTTGAGGGCGAATTCGTCCACATCCTCGGTCAGATAGAGGATTTCATAGCCCTTGTCCCGTACCAGCTCGGTCTGGGGCAGCTTTTCGATTTTTTCCACCGACTGGCCGCAGGCGTAGTAGATGCAGGTCTGGCCTTCCTTCATCCGGGAGACGTACTCGGCGAAGGTCACCGGCTTTTTCTCGGTGGAGGAGTAGAACAGCAGCAGATCCTTCAGGACGTCCTTGTTGCGGCCGAACTCGTTATACACCCCGTATTTCAGCTGCAGGCCGAAATTCTTGAAGAAGGTCTCGTATTTCTCCCGATCGTTTTCCAGCATGGAGAGCAGCTCGGACTTGATTTTCTTTTCCAGGCGGGAGGCGATGATCTTCAGCTGCCGGTCGTGCTGGAGCATCTCGCGGGAGATGTTCAGGGAGAGATCCTGGCTGTCCACCAGGCCCTTGACAAAGCTGAAGTGATCGGGCAGCAGGTCGGCGCATTTGTCCATGATGAGCACGCCGCTGGCGTACAGCTGCAGGCCCTTCTCGTAGTCCCGGCTGTAGTAGTTATAGGGGGCGCGGGCGGGGATGAACAGCAGGGCGTTGTAGGTCGCGGCGCCCTCGGTGCTGGAATGGATGACCCTGGCCGGGTTCTCGAAGTCGTGGAACTTCTCTTTATAGAAAGCGTTGTAATCCTCTTCGGTCAGCTCACTTTTGTTTTTCTTCCACAGGGGCACCATGCTGTTGAGGGTTTCCACCTCGGTATAGGTCTCGTATTCGCTGTCGCTGCCCTCCTTCAGGCGGCTGCGCTCCATCTCCATTTTGATGGGGTAGCGGATGTAATCGGAATACTTCTTGACCAGGGCCTGCAGCCGGTAGGGCTCCAGAAATTCGTCATAGTTCTCGTCGTCCGCGTTCGGCTTGATGTGCAGGATGATGCGGGTGCCGTGGCCCTCTTTCTCGCAGGGCTCCACCGTGTAGCCCGCCGCACCGTGAGACTCCCAGCAAAAGGCTTCGTCCGCGCCGAAGGCCCGGCTTTCCACCCGCACGCAGTCGGCCACCATGAAGGCGGAGTAAAAGCCCACGCCGAACTGGCCGATGATGTCCACGTCCTCCTTGGCCTCGTTCTCCTTTTTAAAGGCCAGGGAGCCGCTCTTGGCGATGGTGCCGAGGTTGCTCTCCAGCTCCTCCTTGGTCATGCCGATGCCGTTGTCGGAGATGGTGAGGGTACGC
>ERZ827520.1949-NODE-1949-length-21144-cov-6.580966_pt1 | contig 21144 bp, 22 predicted proteins | sample MGYA00519581_ERZ827520 | MGnify/ENA primary metagenome ERZ827520 (study PRJEB31778, sample SAMEA3449339) | human gut metagenome | biome: human gut; feature: human-associated habitat; material: faeces | place: United Kingdom | collected 2010/2012 ...
GTCCAAATCCGTTGTATTGCCATTTGGTTGCTCATTTATTGACGACACTATCTAGAAGGAAAAACGTTACGTATTCAACAGTCTTTGCTATGTGATCAAGTTTGGTGACGATTCTTTGTTGGGTTTGGTGATAGCTATGTGTCGCAGTTGTCGGTATGCTTTGTGGCACCAAACAAAGAAGGAGTGGTCAACATGGCAAGCATTCGGAAACGCGGCGAAAACAGTTATCTGCTGGTGGTGTCCCGCGGGTACGATTATCAGGGAAACCGATTAAAGCCAGCACAAAAGACGGTCCACCCGCCCTTGGGCCTGACGGCGAAACAGACACAAAAATGGCTGAACGAGCAGGCGGTACTCTACGAGCAGGAAGTAAAACATACCCCTGCTCAGCCGGTGGACCGCAGCATCACCCTGGCCAAATACATCGAGATCTGGCTCGAGCAGGTAGCGCCCAAAAAGTTGGCGGCCAGCACACTGACGCGCGACAGGCAGGACATACGCCGCATCTTGCCGGCTCTGGGAAACTACAAGCTGACGGAGCTTAACAAAGAGATTCTGAGAGATTTTTACGATGCCATGCGCCAGGTGCGAAGAGAAAGCACAGGAGAGTTTTTGGCTGAAGGTACGGTGGAAGGTATCCACTCCTGTCTGTGCGGTATTCTGTCTGACGCGGTGGAAGCGGGATACCTCACCCACAATCCCGCTTGGCGCGCCTACAAGAAGAAGGGCATCACCAAGGAGCGGCCGGTGGCGGATGAGGAGACGGTGCAGCGCCTTATTGCGGCGCTGGAGACCCAGAGTTTGAAATATGAGGTGTATTACAAACTCATCCTTGCTACGGGGATGCGGCGGGGCGAAGCCTGCGGCCTGCGCTGGTCGGACATCGACTGGCGGCAGCGGGCACTGCATGTCCGCAGAAACGTGGTCAAGCTGAGCCGGCAGCCCATTATGGTCAAGGAACCCAAGACCAGAGCGGGTGTGCGGGTGGTGTATCTCTCCAAAGATATGTGCAAGCTGCTGCGCGCCTGGGAGAAGGAGTGCCAATGGGAGAAAGAGCAGCGGGGCGATGAGGAACTGACACAGGACGACTACCTGTTCCAACAGTCCAATGGCGATCCTATGGTGCCCTGTACCTTCACCTATCGGTTCAAGATGATCCTGCGGGAGAACGGCCTGCCGGATGATTTGAACGTGCACAGTCTGCGGCATACAAATGCCAGTATGCTCATTGCCCAAGGGGTGGATGTGCGCACGGTGGCTGGCCTGCTGGGCCACGCGCAGCCCAGCACCACGCTGGACATCTACAGCCACGCCTTCGACAAAAACAAGCGCCTCGCCGGCCAGAAGCTCAGCGAAGCGATAGGGCTGTGAAACGCTGGTGCTTCGAACCCCTCGATTCAACCAGCGGTTGGGTGCGTGAAAGATGGCCGCAGGCTATAATAGAGACAATTGGGATGTTATAAGTATTACAATATTAATACAGCAGGAATGCGCTATGAAGCAATTCTGCTGTATTTTTTTGTTATAACATCTTCATCTTTAATCAAAATATTTTTTATACCGTATAAATGCGGGGTCATCTAAAATGTCAAAGTTGCCATATCATATCTGCAAGAATAACTCGAAAGTTAATCATCAGTAATTGTGAGAGGATTCTATTTCTCCGCTTGTAGTCGTTTCCTATTTTACTTGACTTAAGTTCGGCTTTGTCGAATCCATTATTTTTCTTTACTTCAGCCACAGCCGAATGAAGTTTATCGATATCCTTGTTCTCAACTATTACCGCACAAAGAATATAATATTTAGATGCTCCTGTTGAGGAGAAATCAAAACCAAAACTTCCATATTCGTCAATATAGGCTGTCCTATCAGACACAGCCTGCAATATCTTCTGGTTTTCTATATCTTCCATGCTTAGCTGATAGTAAGACAAAGCGTTACCTCCCTAACACTTAGATTACAGCCCCTTCACAATATCCATAAAACGCTCCTAGGAATACGCTCCCGGATAGTCCGGCTGCTCGATCTCAAACACCATGTAATACTTTAAGTGTTGCGATTGCCCCAAGAAAAGAATCTGCACTTTTTATTATAGCATTTAATACCGCCATGTAGAGTGATAGATCTGCTACCACCTTATAGCATCTCATTGACGTTGGAAATCAGCTTGTGACTGATTGTTTTCTCCGAACGGTTTTGATCCATCTGATATGTCCCGGTTCATGTCAAATTCAAGACAGTTGAACTCTGCATCAACCAGCATTGCAAATTTTACATGTTTTCTGCTTCCCAGGCCTGCAGTGCTGCCAGCTGCGAGGGTGTGTGGAACCAGTGTTCTGCGTCCGGTACGAGGGTAAGCGCTGCCCGGTGGCGGGTGGCGTATGCTTCCACCGTGGACCGGGGCGTCATTGCATCCCGCTCGCCATAAAGGATGCAGGTCTGGCCCTGCCAGTCATGAATGGGATGGCGGCGCACATAATTCAAATACTGCCAGGACAGTGTCTGCCCGAAATCGGTTGCGATTTCACCCGCCTCACGCAACTGGTCTTCGCTTACACCGGCCCATGTCATCATGGTGCAGATCAGTTCGTTCATGTCCAGAATGGGAGAAACAAACAGCGCCTTGTCGGGTGTGTCCAGAGCCAGCAGGGAAAAATACGCTCCAATGCTGTTGGCACGCACAGAAAAGCTGCTCCAGCGCGCTTTTGCCCAGCTTGCGGCGGCCTGCAGTTCCGGCACCACCGCCCAGGGCGTCAGTGCCTCTCCGCCTTCCTTCTGGCGTGCGCCATGTCCGGGAAGATCTATGGCCAGAACCTGCAATCCCTTGGGACTGACGATTTGAGCAAAGGCTTCGGCCTCTTCCTTGTGGCCCATCTGGCCATGCACGAACAGCCAGCCTTTGGCGGAGTCTTCACCGTAGAGCACGGCGGGGACAGAATTGATCGTAAAAAATTGAGCTTTCATATCCATATGTTTTCTGACGGAATTCTCCGATGATGATCAAAGGTTTAGCGATGCTTCAACGCGCCCTGCCGCGGGGGCCAACCCCTCAAAGCCAACACACCGGCTGGGACGGGCGTTTACAGCCCAGTCCAGCATGGGCTGCGCAGCGCTGGCGGTGTCCAGGCAGGTGTCCAGGGCCAGCACATCGTCCCATGCGCGGTTGAGAAAGGCCACCTCCCGCCGCCCGTGGGTGCGGGTGATTTGCATTTCGCCGGCCGCTTGCAGATACGCGCTGATCTGCGCCGGGGCAAAGCCGGCGGCGGTCAGGCTGTCCGAGAGACTGGTGCAGAACAACGTGGGCGGGTCAGCCCAGAGCAGCCCTGGCACGTCGAAGCGTACAAAGGTGTACCGGCTGTGGCAGTGCACGGCTAAAAGACAGTTGCGGCCCCGCAGCGCAATGACGTGCAGATCCCAGCAGAAACGCCGGTCGCTTTCACTGCCGTAGGGCGGCGGCTTTTGATGCAAAAAACGCTGCAAAGGAAAGGTCAGCCCCAGTTCCATCAGGGCACCTCGTGGGGAATGACGATCTTCTCCACCCGGATGGAGCCGCTGGTGACCTGGGCCCGCATCAGGGTAATCTCCTGGTGGAACCGCCGCGGCCCGCAGCTGCCGGGATTGAGCCACAAAACATCCCCGCGCCGCTCCTCACTGTACTTGTGGGAGTGGCCGAACACCACCACGTCCGCCCCGGTCAGGTCCGCCGGCACGTCCTTCTTGTTGTGGACCATGTAGAACCGAACGCCGTCCAGCGTCACGGTCAGGTCGTGGGGGATGGCCGCGGCCCATTCCTTGTCGTTGTTGCCCCGCACCACATACAGCGGCGCTAAAGATGAGAGTTGATCCACTATCGCCTGGGAATTGATGTCCCCGGCGTGGAGAATGGTGTCAGCAGAACGCAGAAGTTCCAGCACCGCCGGCCGCAGCAGGCCGTGGGTGTCGGAGAGGATAATAAGATTCATGGGTGTCTCCTTGTGAGAATGGGTATTCGATACCGGTGTGCACTCAAACTGATGCGTCAAGTCGTGGACTCGTCAGTGTGAGGGCAGGATCAACACAGTTGAAAACAGTCGCTCCAGGAACCAGCCAACATGGAATCCACACAGCGGCGCACGGTTTCTGCATGCTCAGGGTGCAGCAGAAACCAGTAATACCGCAGGGAGGTACGGGTGAACTTGAGCCCCAGGCCTTCCGCGCCTTTTATCCGCTCGTCCTGCAGCAATTTGTCGTGCTGGTCTGTATAAAAACTGTTCTGGCGGCGCGCCTTGTGCTGATAATAAATGACGCTCGCACCCTGTTGATAGTAGGCAAACAACTCCTCCGGAAGCACATATTTGTTCCCCCTTTTCCCTCGCAGGGCAGAGGAAACAATTAAGCCGTTGTCCGGGTCCGCAAAGACAATGCCACAATCACGCAGCCTCTCCAGCGCCCGCTGGTGCCAGTCGGCACGAACGTTCTCTCGCTCCCGGTAAGACACTTGGCTGAAATCCAGGATGTCATGGAAAAATGCAGCGTCAAGAATACTGGGCGCTTCCAGGGATTCGACCTGCCGGCGCCCGCTATTTACGATTTCCGCCAGCTCGTCCCACAGCAATGGATCGTGTGCGCGGTAAGAGCCCTCGCCTGAAGTTCTAAGATACTGGATGAACTTCCCGTCTTCATTGTGATTTTCATCGGGAGTCCGATACCAATTGACTCCTATGCGCAGGCCGGCCGCGGCCAGGCTGCGAAGCAATCCAAGTTTACCATAGTCTCCAATATCGCCGACGTAACGATCTTGCATAGAACAGCCTCCGACAAAACAGAGTGAATCGTTGCTTCTAAGGAATGCGCTATTGGTATTATACAGGCTTTTTCCTGTTCGCACCAGCCCAGGCAGCTGGCTAAAACTGTTCGGCAAACTCTCTTTGTACCCCGATAAGTGTTTGGAAACGCCTCATCGCAAGCAAAAAAGCAGCCTCCGTGCAGGAGGCTGCTTTTGTCATTCTTCGGGAATCTCTAGCCGGGCCAGGGCGTAGTCGATGCACATCTGCACCAGTTCGTTGCGGGTTCGGCCCGTTTGGGCGGCCACATCCTCCAGTTTGGCGAGCATTGTGTCCGGTAAACGCACCGAAACTACAGTCGATTTACCCACAGCCGGCCTGCGGTGCGGAACAATAAATTTGTCCTCCTGCGCCATCTTGCACCTCCGCCAAAATTTTCTTGTAGTTATTATGGCGCACAATGGTGTATGATTTATATATTACAAATATGTAATACAAAAATGTATCTTGAGGAGGATAAGCCATGGACAAGCGACCTTTCACTTGCTGCTTCACAGGGCACCGCAATCTGCCGATTGGGCAAGAAGAGGAAATATGGAAACGGGTATATGCCCGTCTGGAACCGCTGCTGGAGGAGGGCGTGCGCTATTTCGGCGTGGGCGGTGCGTTGGGCTTCGACACGCTGGTGGCGGAAAAACTGCTGGCGCTACGGGAGAGCCGACCCCAGATACGCATTATCCTGGTGCAGCCCTTCCAAGGCTACCAGAGCCGCTGGACGACCGCTCAGCAAGCCCGTGCAGCGGCGGTGGAGGCAAGGGTAGACAAGGTAGTCGTCTGCTGCCAAACGCCCAGCCGTGAGGCCTTTCTGGCCCGCGACCGGCACCTGGTGGACAACGCCGGTTGCTGCATCGCGTGGTGCACCCGCGCCACTGGCGGCACAGCTTACACCCTGCGGTATGCGCAAAAGCAGGGCCTGCGGGTGTGGAACGTGGCAGAATCAGAATGGTTTAAATAACATCGCTTTAATTGCTGCTTAAACAAATACATGGTATAATAAAATCAATTATAATAAAATTTAGAAATTCATTACGTCACATAAATAATATCAATTGATAAGCAAGTTCTATTATTACTGTTTCTATTCGCGTCAATATCTAAATTATGATGCATCCGTTTGCCGAGACAATGGCGTTTTGCTATTGCTCGGCTTTTTATTGAGCGGATATGGAAGTGAGGTTATAGTGGTGAGTGGCGGTGGGTACATGGACATGAGGGCCTTTTCTTGTTTGCGATTAGCATATGTCAAACTGATGTTATAGAACGGCGCCCACAACACCAGCAGTTCTATGTGAAGGGATAGGGGCTGAGAGAGGAGATGGCGTTGTGGCAGAGAGACAAGAAGAAAATCAACTGTGCCTTGCCGAAAGTAAATTGCTTTCCTATAATGGAAGTGAACAAGAGGGGAGATGATACGAATGATCGAAGTAGTAGCAGCCTTGATATGGGATAAAGATAAGTTTATGATCTGCCAGCGCCCGGCCCACAAGGCCCGGGGACTTTTGTGGGAGTTCGTGGGCGGCAAGGTGGAGCCGGGCGAGACCAGGCAGCAGGCCCTTGTCCGGGAGTGCCAGGAGGAACTGGCCGTCACGGTAGACGTAGGCGATGTGTTTATGGATGTGACCCACGAATACCCCGACCTGATGGTGCATCTGACCCTCTTTCATGCCACCATCCGGGAAGGCGGGCCCCAAAAGCTGGAGCACAATGACATTCGTTGGATCACAGTAGGGGAGATCGGACAGTATGATTTTTGCCCGGCGGATGAGACGATATTAGACGGATTGCGAAAAGAATACTTGCACTCATAAAAATTGACAGGCAGTTTATCCGCAGAGGAAGCATTGCTATGGCACGCACATGGACTAGGGATGAAGAGATTTTGGCGTTTGCTCTATATTGCAAAACGCCGTTTGGAAAGATACATTCCCGGAATGACGAAATCGTTCGGTTGGCAGATGTTCTAGGAAGAACGCCTGGTTCTGTATCAATGAAAATGTGTAATTTTGCACGGTTTGATGAGCAACTACACGCCAGGGGCGTTGTAGGCTTAAGCAATGGAAGCCATCTCGATGAAGAGGTGTGGAACGATTTTAGCAAGAATATGGAATTTCTTGAAGAAAAGAGTAAACAGGTGCTTCTGAGATTACGCGTTTCTGAAGAGGCAAACGAACAGGATCCCGACTTGCCGGTGGGTGAAACGACAAGGGTTGAGGCTAACGCTCGGATAAACCAAAGCTTCTTTCGGCAAACGGTGTTGTCAAATTATGCTGGGGCTTGTTGTATAACGGGGCTAGCCATGCCATCCTTGCTGACGGCAAGTCACATCAAACCCTGGAAGGATAGTGACCCCCGAACAGAGCGGACAAATCCTCGAAATGGATTGTGCTTAAATGCATTGCATGATCGAGCGTTTGATAGGGGATTGATAACAGTCACAACAGATTATAGAGTTATCGTTTCAAAGCAAATCAAAGACTTTTACAATATGGAGGTCGTTCAAGAATTCTTCGGGAAGTATGACGGTAAAAAAATTGAATTACCGGAAAAATTTTTGCCGGCCCGGCAGTTCATTGAATTCCACAACACCAATATCTTTGAACGATTAGGTTAACAAGCAAGAGTAAGGCCCCGCAGCAAACGCTGCGGGGCCTTGCTTGGTGCGCCCGACTGGATTCGAACCAGCGGCCTTCCGGGTCGGAGCCGAACGCTCTATCCAACTGAGCTACGGACGCACATCTATGAAAACCGTCCGAAGACGGATTTCAGCTATTCAGTTATAGGTGGTCAAATAGTAGTCAGACTACTACAAAACCGAAGAATGCGATGCCGAAAAATGGCTTTGTTATGCGGTTTTTCAGCTGCGCCCGGTGGGGTGTCGGAGTTGTCGGAGAACTACGACAGGGGTGCATAGACCAACGATAAACCGTAAATATTGTCAGTTCTGCCCAACTGCACCCAAAACAAGAAAAAGCCTGTTGTTGGTTGTCACAACAGGCTTTTTCGGTGTTTTGAAGGGAAACTGCACAGTAGTGGTCAAATGGTGGTCAAAATACAGAGAATCTATCACAGCATTGTCCAGACAGTTTCCCTTGCGGCTCATGCTCTGTCGGATCCCCTTCTCGCGAAGCATCCGCTGGTACTGCTTGTGTTGATATTGCCAACCCTGATCAGAGTGGAGAATCAGGCGTGTTCCGGCCGGGATCTTTGCAAACGCCTCGTCCAGCATGGTGGTTACCATGCTGAGTACAGGATGATCCGATATGGTGTAACTGACCAGATCGCTGCTGCACAGATCGAGAATCGGGGACAGGTAGAGCTTCTCTCCAAACAGGCTGAACTCCGTCACATCCGTGACCCATTTCTGATTCGGCTTTTCGGCATGGAAATCCCGATTTAGCAGATTTGGTGCGATTTTGCCCACTTCTCCCTTATAAGAGCGATCCTGCATTGTTTCAATCACCAGTTTTTTGAATTCCGGCGTATATCGTTTGTTTGGTACTCCTTTTGGCATAGAAAACACCCCACTTATTAGATAGTATACCATACTGTCTAACAAATGGGGTGCAGTTCATTTGGGAGTGGCTTCTCTTGTTTTATGTTCTTTTGCCGCTATGGGTTAGTCGCATCCACATAATCGATGAGTTCTGTGCCAGACAATGTCGGATCAAAACTTCCATAGATCGCTGGCAAAGTTCGCGTATTCAATACGAAATTTTTCGGCAATTCTTTTGGTGTATAACCCGTGATGCGCCTGAATTCGCGATTGAAATTGCGAATCGTCGTGAACCCGCAGTTTGCACAAATTTCCGTGATTTTTGTGTTTGGTTCCGAATGGATCAACTGAACAGCCTTTTCTACGCGTACGGTGCTGAGATACTGCGAAAATGTCATACCTGCCTGCTTTTTAAAGTATCGCGAAAAGTACGCCGGAGAGAAGTTCATGAATTCAACCGCATCGTCAAAGGTGATGCTGGAATAATCTGTATCGACACGGTTCAATAGCTGCTTATATCGGTTCACCTGTGCATTTTCTTGTTGGCAGCCTATCAATGGTTGTGCCCGATAAATATCTACAAGAATCAGAATCATTAACGCCAGTGTTCTCTGTTCAAAGAAAGGCTGCTTTTCATAAAGCTCACGACGAATTTCCATCAGCTGGTTTTGAATATGCCCATCGTCATGAAAAAGCGATTGAGTCGGCATACGACCACATGTGAGCGATGTTGTTGTTCGCTCATCAATCAATGATACAAAAAGAACACAATCTTGCCCTGCATTAATTGAATGGATGTTGCCACTGTAGCAGAGTAACCCCTTTCCCGGTGTTAGGCTGTACTCGTGTTCATTGAGAGTTATATGTGCAGTTCCAGTCTTGCATAGAATCAATTCATGCTCCATGTGCCAGTGGGATATGTTATGCAGATTTTTGTACTCTCCAACCCACACACGTTCGTTCCCTGCATAGTATCTTTTTTCGAGTTTTGCTATCACAATTCGTTCCCTCTCTCGCCAGAACAATAAATGTCCATATCTTGCCAAAGGTTGTCTTTCAATTCGTCAATTTATATGTTAATATTACCACAAATCAACGAATTGATAAATAGTTTATGTGCAACATTGACCATTTAGGCAGAATCCTAATCAAAAGTGGTATTCTACCTGCAACGGCACGAAGTCAATACGCAGCAAGAAAAGGAGGCTATTTGTCGAAAAAACGCATTTAACGCAACCAATTTAATGAAAGGAAACGGATTACGATGAAAAAGCAAAAAAGCTTGATTGCCTTACTGATATGTCTGGCGTTTTGCCTGATCAGTATGTTTGGAACTTGGTCTATGTTGACTTGCAACGGAACGGTTGAAGTAAATGATTTGAAGATTTCGACCTCCAAGGGTGACTTGGTTCGCTTCCTGGAGTATCGTCCTAAAACAGCTACTGCAGATAACCCTGTTCCTGCGATCGTTTATAGCCCTGGTAATGATAGCACCGCCGAAAGCGTTCGCCTTTGCTCTTCGGAACTGGCGCGTCGTGGTTATGCCGTGTATGTTCTGGATTTGCTCTCCGCAGGTCACTCCTCCGAAGGCATTGGTAATTCGCCCACCTTTGGTTTTGAAGAGCTGATTGACTACGTCTACAGCAACCTCGACTATGTAGACAATGCTCATATCGGCATCGCAGGTTATTCAAAGGGCGGTGGAAATGTTATCCGCGTCATGACTACTCTTGGCGATCAGCAACGTGAAGATCCTGACAACTATGTCCGCAAAGTTGACGCAGCTCTGATCCTTGCTCCGCCGTTCCAGCCTTTGGATGCTCTGGCTACCGGCGTCAACCTTGGTTTTGGTGCTGGCCTGTACGATCCTTATTCTCGCATCGGTTTCAAACCAGTAGAAGGTTACTGGCCAGGCGACCTGAGCGTAAAACGCGAAATGAAGGAAACCATTAACCTTGGTGTGCCTGGCACTTTTGCCGAAGATGAGCTGGACGACCCGAATGTTAAGGTTGAAATCGGTCATGTATACGGTAGCTTTGCTGAGAACAACGCTCGCGTCGTTTACAATCCTGCTGACTCTACCCACGGTTCTGGTATGATCAGCCGCGGCTTTATTCATGATACTGTGGACTTCTTTATGCAGGCTATTCCTGCACCGAATCCCATTGATGCCAACGACCTGGTGTATCCTGCGTTGATGCTGTTCTCTGCACTCGGTTTGATCGCTCTGTTGGCGATGACGGTTCCTGTTGCTCTTCTGCTCCTCGAGACGCCTATCTTTGCTGCGCTTCACCGTCCGGCCGGCGCTCCTGTTTCCGGTTTGAACACCAAAAAAGACTGGACCATCTTTATTGTAGCTTCTCTGATTGCTGGCTTTGTTCCTCCGATCATGGCTCCTGTCATCATTCAGCAAACCAGCAAGATCTTCTCTCTGACTGGGCAGGGAACCACTGGCAGTGTCTTTGTTTATGGTGTCGCAAACAACGTCGTTGTATGGATGATGTTCAGTGCTTTGTTCCTGTTGGCAATGTTCTTCCTGTTCTATAATGTTATTCATAAGAAGAATGGCGTAAAACTTTCTGATTATGGATTGGCAATTTCTCTGGCTGATATTGGCCGCATCATTCTTCTGGCTATTGCCGTTATCCTGACCTGCCGCAGCGTTGTCTGGTTTGCAGATTACTTCTTCAAGGTTGATTTCCGTCTTGTTGATCTGTCCATGGCTACAATGGACTGGAATCATCTGCGTGTATCCCTTTGCTACGCTCCGTTCTTTATCCTGTACTGGTGCATCAACTCTCTTACAATGAACGGCTGCAACCGCTTTAAAAACATGAGCGAAGGCAAAAACCTTCTGATTTGCGTGCTTTGCAACACTTTCGGAACGATTGTTGTAGTGCTGGTCTACTATATTATGCTGTATCGCACTGGCTGCGGTATTGGTGCATTCTCCAACTGGAAAGCATATATGATGCTCAGCTACATGATTCTTTCCGCTACTGCAGGTACAATTATCAATCGTAAGATTTATAACGCAACCAGCAGCCTTTACCTTGGTCCTGTGATTTTCGGTACGCTGATTGCCATCATTAACACCACAGTTTATACGTTGCCCGCAGCTTAACTGCAAGCAGACCATTTGGGCTAAAGTAAATTGGACAAAATATTTACCTGAAATGCCGAGAAGGAAATAACAGATCCCCCCTAGTGGATTACGCAAGCTAACTAGGGGGGATTTCTCTGGATTATTTAGAAAAGAAAACCAAGGCGGTGATAAGAGTATTATGGCAACGAAACAAAAGTTGACCACTTTGGGCATCGAATTAGGCTCAACACGCATCAAAGCAGTTTTGACGAGTTTTAATGGTACAATACTAGCCAGTGGTATGCATGACTGGGAGAACCGTTTTGAAGACGGTTATTGGACTTACCATCTAGATGATGTATGGGCAGGCATTCGAGATGCCTATCGTGACTTAGCACTGAACTATGAAAACACCTATGGGGAAGTTCTTCAGACCGTTGGCGCTATTGGCGTTTCAGCCATGATGCATGGCTATCTTCCATTTGATTGTAATGGACAACAGCTGACAGCATTCCGTACCTGGCGTAACACTACAACTCAACCGGCAGCAAATGCTTTGACAGGGCGTTTTCATTTCAACATTCCTCAGCGATGGAGCATAGCTCACTTTTATCAGGCCATTCTTAATGGAGAGGCACACGTTAATAATGTTGCGTTTCTGACAACTCTTGCCGGTTATGTCCATTGGCAGCTAACTGGTAATAAGGTTCTGGGTATCGGGGACGCATCCGGCATGTTTCCTATCGACAGCAACACCTGTGATTATAATACTTCCATGCTCGATTCCTTCGATGCTTTGCTCAAAGAAGCAAAGTTACCATTTCACCTGCGTGATTTGCTTCCCAAGGTACTGTGTGCGGGGGAAGATGCCGGTTATTTAACAGAAGCAGGTGCCAAACTCCTCGATTCCACGGGAACACTATCTCCCGGAATTCCGTTTTGTCCACCAGAAGGTGATGCTGGAACCGGCATGGTGGCTACTAACAGCGTTGCACAGCGCACCGGTAATGTCAGCGCCGGCACAAGCGTTTTTGCTATGATCGTGCTTGATAAGCCGCTGAAACAAGTTCATCCAGAGATAGATATGGTCACTACTCCACAAGGTGCTCCTGTTGCTATGGTTCACTGTAATACTTGCACATCTGATCTGGATGGCTGGGTGAATTTGATGGGAGAAATGACCGAGGCTGCCGGGACCACACTGACCAAATCTCAGCTGTATAATCTTTTCTACCAGAAAGCATTACAAGGCGATGCTGATTGCGGTGGGTTGATCAATTTCAACTACTTCTCCGGCGAGCCAGTCACGGGCATATCAGATGGACGGCCAACATTTATTCGTCGCCCCAATGCAAAATTTAATCTTGCCAACTTCGCACGAGCCCAATTGTATTCCTGCATTGCGACTTTGAAGTATGGTTTGGACATTTTGTTCGAGCAAGAGCAGGTAACAGTCGACAATCTACTTGGCCATGGTGGTCTATTCAAGGTCCCCGTAGTTGGGCAGAAATTACTGGCCGGGGCGTTGGGTGTTCCGGTATCTGTAATGAAAACAGCCGGAGAGGGCGGACCGTGGGGTATGGCACTTTTGGCTGGCTATCGTTTGAATCGGAATAAGGATGAGAACTTGGAAAACTATTTACAGAACCATATCTTTATCCATTCCGAGGGAAATACCCAGACACCCGATAAAGCTGATCAGTTCGGATTTTCCACATTCATGAAAGAGTATATACGTTGCTTGCCGGTCGAACGCGCCGCCGTAGATACTCTTCGCTAAATTAGGAGGCTATTAATAATGCGTATGCAAGACTATGAATTTTGGTTTGTAGTAGGAAGCCAGTTCCTGTATGGTCCCGAAGTGCTCGAAACCGTAGCTGCTCGTGCTTCCGAAATGGCCGATGTGTTAAATGCTTCTGGCAACTTGCCTTGCAAATTGGTATACAAGGTCACCGCAAAAACTAATAAAGAAATTGCTGATGTTGTACGTGAAGCCAACTATGACCCGCACTGCGCTGGCATTATCACATGGTGCCACACTTTCAGCCCAAGCAAAATGTGGATCAATGGCTTCGTTGACCTGCAAAAACCTTATTGCCACTTTGCCACTCAGTATAATCGCGAAATCCCAAATGAAGAAATCGATATGGACTTTATGAACCTGAACCAAGCTGCTCACGGCGACAGGGAACATGGATTCATTGCTGCAAGACTGCGGATGCCTCGCAAAATCATTTTTGGTTATTGGCAAGACGAGGAAATTCAAAAGCGTCTCGGTCGTTGGATGCGTGCCGCTGTAGGTGTAGCAGTTTCGCGGAATCTAAAAGTCATGCGTTTTGGTGACAATATGCGTGAGGTTGCAGTAACTGAAGGCGATAAGGTTGAAGTTCAGGCTAAACTCGGATGGCAGGTAAATACCTGGGCAGTAGGTGACCTTGTGAAAGTAATGAACGAGGTCACCGATGCTGAAGTCGATGCTTTAATGGACACTTATCGTTCCAGCTACGACTTTGCTACTGATAATATCGATGCTATTCGCTATCAGGCCAGAGAAGAAATTGCCATCAAAAAAATGCTGGATGACGAAGGATGTCAGGCATTTTCTAATACATTCCAAGATTTGTATGGCATGGAGCAGCTGCCCGGCCTGGCCAGTCAACATTTGATGTCTCAAGGATACGGCTACGGCGGCGAAGGGGACTGGAAAGTTGCTGCCATGACTGCCATCATGAAATCGATGGGCGATAACGGCAATGGATGCTCGCTCTTCATGGAAGACTATACTTACAATCTGGTTCCAGGTGCAGAATATAGCCTTGGTGCTCATATGTTGGAAGTTTGCCCTTGCTGCGCAGCAGAAAAGCCCCGTATCGAGACCCACCCCCTGGGTATCGGGATGAATGAAAAAGACCCGGCACGTCTTGTGTTTGAAGGTAAAGCCGGCCCGGCTATTGTAGTCAGCCTGATTGATATGGGTGGTCGTTTGCGACTGATCTGCCAGGATATAGAGTGCGTAAAACCCATTCTGCCAATGCCTAATCTCCCCGTTGCCCGTGTCATGTGGAAGGCACTGCCGAGCTTGGCAACTGGCGTAGAATGTTGGATCACTGCTGGCGGTGCCCATCATACAGTACTGAGCTATGACGTAACTGCTGAGCAAATGCACGACTGGGCCAACATGATGGGTATAGAATTCGTCCATATCGGTAAGGATACCACTCCTGAAAGTCTGGAGCATGATCTGTTTCTTGCTGACCTTGCCTGGAAGCTGAAGTGAGGATCATGATGCTGGAATATCTTCGACAACAGGTCTACGAGGCAAACATGGAATTGCCTCGCCACGGTCTTGTAACCTATACTTGGGGAAATGTTTCCGCCATCGACCATGAAAAAGGTCTAATCGTTATTAAGCCATCTGGTGTGGATTATAACGAATTGGCTCCTGACAATCTTGTAATAGTAGATATGGATGGCAATGTGGTAGAAGGCAGCTTGAAACCTAGCAGTGATACAAAAACTCATCTGGAATTGTACAATGCATTTCCTGCATTGGGCGGCATTGTCCACACCCATAGCACTTATGCTGTAGCATGGGCACAGGCGTGCAAGGATATTCCTGCCTTTGGTACAACACATGCTGATTATTTCTACGGTGCAGTGCCATGTACCCGCAAGTTGACCCAGGAAGAGGTTGATTCAGATTATGAGCGGAACACCGGTAAGGTAATCGTTGAAACCTTTTGTGATCACAATATCGATCCCATGCATGTACCAGGTGTCCTGTGTGCGAACCATGGTCCATTCACTTGGGGAAAGGATGCTGCTCAGGCAGTATACCATGCCGTTGTACTAGAAGAAGTTGCAAAAATGGCATTACTGACCAATCAAATCAATCCTAATACAGCACCAGCTCCACAATATGTATTGGACAAACACTATCACCGCAAACATGGATCCACTGCGTATTATGGCCAATAATAAGACCTCCTTAACATACCAGCAAAGAGCCGTAAACACAGGTTGGCGTGAAACAGGTTATCTGATACTGAAAGTGGATTCTCTCCCGGTCGGTAAAAAATCAGTTTTCACCAGTGAGGAAATCCATCTAGCAAGAACAGCCGTAAATCAGCTGCGAAACAAGAAAATCCAACAAGGCCAGTACACCGACGCGACCGATGATATGCTGCTGAAATTGGTCTGAAAGAACAAATTATGCATGAACAGAAATTGCCCTGCAAGATGCCTTGCAGGGTAGTTTTCTATAATTACAACGAATACTTTTATCAAAAGGTCAATCTCATCTGATACCACGTCACATCACCGTGGGTGGAGCCGGAAATACCCTCGCTGACAAAGCCGAACTTGGCGTAATAATGTACAAGACGGTCCTTGCAGGTCAGCACAAGCCCCTTGCGGCCCTGACGGCGCGCCTCGGCAATGACATGTTCCAGCAGCATGGCGGCACAGCCGCGGCGACGGTAAGCGGGGATTGTATCCACGCCGAAAATCATCTGCCACGCGCCGTTTTCGTTATGCAGAGCCGCGTCATCGTACATCTCGTCCCGCAGGTCCGGCTCGTCCGTAGCCATGCCATTCACAAAGCCCACCAGCTGTTTGCCGTCCATCAACACCCAAAAATGGTTCGGATACAGCGCCAGCCGTCTGGCAAGGCTCAATTCTGTGGCGGCTTCGGCAGCGGGGAAGCACTCGGCTTCAATTTGTACCACAGCTGCCAAATCGGCGGAAGTCGCGGTTCTGATTTGCATAACAATTCTCCTTATTTTCTCAATGCTTCGGTTTTCTTCTATTTTGCCTTTCCTGCGGGCTGCTGTCAAGATTCCTGCAGCATGATCTTTACGATTTCCTTGTCGGTTTCGCGCATACCTTCGCGGCCGAGCTGGCTTACATTGCGGATTGTGTTTTCCACGCCCTTGGTGACAATGCCGTCGCCGCCGCGGAACTGCTGGCCGTTCTGGTACATATGGTAGCCCATGATACCGGCCTGCACGCTGGACGCAATTTTGGCCGCACAGCTCGGCTTGGCACCGTCGCAGATAATGCCGGACACGATTGCCAGCGAGTTTACCAGTGTGTGGGAAATAGCCTTGAGGTCTGCGCCCTGCAGATAGGCAATACCACACCCGGCCGCACAGCCGGCGCTGACTGCACCGCAGTATGCGGACAGCCGCCCGATACCCGTTTTTTCGTGAATGGCAATCAGGTTGGAGAGTGCCAAAGCGCGGTAAAGTCTATCTTTCGGCACCGCCAGTGCTTTGGCGTACTCGATAACCGGCACGGACACCGTAATCCCCTGGTTGCCGCTGCCGGAATTGATAACCACCGGCAGTTCGCAGCCACTCATGCGCGCGTCGGACCCGGCCGCCGCCTTGGCAATGGCGCGGTTTCGCACATCGTCCCCATAAAATTTGAGCATGGTAGAACCGATGTTGGCACCGTAATCACCCAGCAAGCCTTCCTCAGAAATCTGGGTATTGTACTGAATCTGGGTATCCAGCACCGGGCAGACGTCTGCCGTATCACAGGTGTTGGCAAAGTCGAAAATATCCGCGATTGTCAGCAGGTTCCTGTCGGACAGGTCGTCCTCTGCGGGATTATCGCCGCCGCAGGCCGGTTTGCTTTCTGCCGCGGTATTGTCCAACAGAATGTCACTGTTTTTCTGGATAAACACAATGTTTGTGTGATACCGGCAAATGCGCACCACCGCAGAATCCGCGCTGTGATACAGTGCCACGATAATATCAAAGATAAAGCCGTTGTCGATGGCCTCCACCGAAATCGGGACTTCTTTCATAAAACTGCGCATATTGGACAGGTTTTGCAAAGCCTGTCTGATGCCGCAATCGAGTAGGAGGCTTTCGTAAATAGAAAGCCGACCTCTCTCACCACCGTGCCTATGCGAACCACTATAAACAGGCCTAGAAATGAGAAACCGGAAAAAAGGCAGTACACCGATGTGGCAGAGGATAGGCTGCTGAAGTGATTCTGAAACCAAAATAACATCAAACCAAAAAGCGCATTGCTAAAGTACATTGCAATGCGCTTTTAAGTGCGCCCGAAGGGATTCGCCAAGCCGCGCCCCAGAAACGCCCCACCGGGGCGTTTCTGCCCCGCGGGACGCAAAGCGCGGGGCACGGGCTGTTCGAATCCTCTCTTTTACTGCCCCATAAAATCCGTGCAAAACAAAAAGAGCAGCACCCATAAGGTACTGCTCTTGGTGTGACCGGGAGGATTCGAACCTCTGGTCTTCCGGGTCGGAGTCTGCCGACGGCATTACCTTTGCCGCAGACGGCAAAGCAACTGTCACAGTCGAACAGTTCGAGCTGAATCTGTAATCTGGTATTCCTTTCATTTCTCCTTCATCAACACAGCCCCGTTCTGGTTTCCTTCACCAGAATGGGGCTGTGTTTAGGGCGCTGGGAGTAGAGTGAAACTCTTTATAAAATAGTAGCATCGTGTAATTCAAACGCCAATATAGTGGCGTTTTGAATTGCACGGTGCTGTTTTGCTATAAAAAGCTCAAATTGCTATACTCCAAAAAAGGATACGTTTTTTCCTGTTTCGTCTCAAAAAACCACGAAACTCAAAAGGGAGATTTTCTCTGTTTTTTTAGACTATAGCACGGTACTAAAAAGAAGTGGGTAGAATTCGGTTGAGTTAGGCGATACAGAAGAATAAGAACTCTTTATAAGAATAAGAACTGAAAACCCTAACCGGTTTTTCTCATATTTAATATAAATATTAAATATGAGAAAAACCGGTCTCCCAATATCGCGAAAAAGAGAAAATGGAAAACGGACGAAAATCGAAGTGGACAAATGAGACGGAAAATAATCTGAGACCAACCATGCGATAGGAGCATTCGATAGGACTGCGGTAATATGTTCAGAGCAATCAATCAGTTAGTAGGTCCCTATGGTAAGGGGAGACACCTATCGTTCATTCGCTGCGCTCATTCACTCACGGTTTCTCCCCTTACAACCCCTCTTCCCTAGGCGGCCTTCGCTTCGCTCGGCCGCGGGCGGCTGACGCCGCCCTTGAATCGTGTACACAACAATCGTGCGAGAATACATGTAACGGTGGCGGAGCCAACAGTTTAATTAACAAACAGGTTCACATAGTTATTGAGCAGTGTATCAAACAATGGCTGCAATTCTTCGAATGCGTCTACCGTGTCAATACCATTCAGCCTTTTGTCTTCGGGATGATGCTGCGCATAGATATCGGCATACACATTCAGATCTTTTCCGTATGTATCTCTCATGGAGTTGTATATGTTGGCGAATATTTGTTTGTTGTCAGTACAATTGATTTCTTCAGCAAGTGCTTTAACGCGCCTATATACGGTAGTTTTCCACGGAGACGAGTGATATGTACACACAGCGCCTACAATTCGCTGTAGCGATGACGATTGATGTTTCAAATCGGCCTTTAATTCTGAGATGCTGTTCATCATTGCTGTGAGCTGTGCCTGTAAGGCTAATGCCTGTACAGGCTGTGTGGCAACCAACTGCATTTCCCCGCGCCGTAAGGATTTCAGGATTTGCCGGATATGGCGACGAAATTCCTGTGCCTTTGGTTTGCGCGATAACATACATACTTCGTAGATGCCATCTTCGTTGAATACACGTGTCTGTTGATCAATGAATATCTGCTGAGAGTGGGTACTCCCCTTTGAGGGGGGGATGGTCTGCGGAACGGGAATGGTTGCAAGAAGTGAAAATTCATTTTCTCTTAACTCTGGATGATGTGATAAAAGCTTTTCGAATTGGCTCTTCCGCGAATATTCCAAACAAGTGGCGAGCTGTCGCGCAGTCATAAATATTTCATTTGAGGTGTTTTCATAGATATTTACGGGAGAGCCGTGGAAAAGATCAGTGTGAATAAGATTAAGCGCATTGGTCATTTATGGATTGTTACCTCCTACGTGTGATAGGTTTAGTATGCATCACAAGACGAATTTGAATGAATAACAGCAGTAATGAACTCCATCATTGGAATATCTTTCATGGCTTTCTTTTTAAGCTGCCTTTGAAGAATTGCGTTTGCTGCGATTAAGCCATGAGCCATTTTCTCCTCATCTGTGAGTTCCTGTCCAACGTTATATGCTCCGGTCTTTCGAATGGAGGGGAGAACTTCGTGCGTTACCCATCGTTTAAATGTCTTTGCTTCCGGTTTATCCGAACGTAGGATAACAGAATATAGACCTGGTTCGTTAACGATGGTGTTTTTCTGCGTACGTCCCATTGAGTCGATGAGCGGAATCAGATTCCGTTCATCCTCCTCGAGACGCTCAGCTACCTTGTGAGGAGTGCTTAGGCTAAGCACCCGGCATACATCCTTCAATACCCACCATACTTCGTCTCCGTGTTGGATCGTACGGACCTCATTCCCTTGGTACTCAAAAATCTGCATAGCTGTTTGTGTTTGATTCATTTTCTGTTTGATGTCCTTTCTGCCCATCAGGGCCTTTGACAAATACTTCTTTGCGAATATTGGCTGATAATTGGAAATGGGAAATAATGGTAAAACATTAACCCTCCCTTGAGAAATTCAAATGGGACTTGTGCTCAGAAGCAAGAGTCAACAAGCGTTCAACTTGCGGCATGAGGCCTGGGTTTTCGTAGAAGTGGGACAGCTCATTGCGAACGGCGTCAGAAGTGGGGATATCCCAACCAGCATATTGCTTTGTCAGACTGTTGTCGTAATGGCATGTGCTGACACGAATGATATCAAGCGTATGGGGATCGATAAAGACGATTCCTTCAAGCCGAAGTTTCGAAATAACAGGCGCTGCGTAGTGGGCAAATGTTTTTCTCATGGTGTGCGTGGTAAAGGCCGTACGGATGTTTAGCGCTGCTTTTACTCTGGCAAAGTCACGATTTACTGTGCCTTCCTCAATAGCCTCTGTCTTGCTTTTCTGTCCTATAAACAGAGGCTCGTCCATCGAGAAGCCTTTGCGGCACTTGGAAAGATACAGAGAAATAGCGTCTGTAGCCATCTTTGTGAGAATTGGGCCAAACATTTTTTTTACCTTGCGTTCGTGGAGAATAATGCGTTCCTTGAAGGTATCCGGAGTGTCCATGATGTCCCTAATGAACAAAGGCGTGTAATCATCATCTGGATCACTTGCTTTCCCTTTCTTGCCCTTGCGCACCAACGCACTGATGCGACAGCCTGTAGTGATGCCGAGACACCAGATGGCATTGAGCCGGTATGCCCAGGGCTTATTGACAGAGATAAGATACTCGGAGATCTGCTTGATGAGATATGGGTCATAGATCGGCTCTGCAGACTTCTTTGAGGAAGTGGATGAAGCCGCAGGCTTTGCTGCGTGCGGCTTGCGTTCAAAAGAGTGGGCGTTCATCAAACGATTCTGGAATAAAGAACTGGCATCAATCAGGATACATTTTTCAGCATTATTTTTTAGACTTACTGTGTTATCAGGCATTGTTGAACCTCCCTTGGTGCCCTAAGTATACTCGGAGCCAAATAAGAAGTCAATACTTTCTGTGAAAGTTTTTTGAAGAAAATCGAAAAACATGGCCAAGTACACCTAAATTCCTAGTAAATTCATATATTTTTTTGGAACGATGGGGTAGAAGTAGTAAAAGATGTCGCTGGAAAGCAATGTGTTTCAAAACACTGTAAATTTCAATAAAAAATAGTGCGCAAATTGCAAGTGTAAGTTGGACACCTGCACGGTAGAACTTAGTGAATCAGAG
>ERZ827520.1956-NODE-1956-length-21093-cov-3.936591_pt1 | contig 21093 bp, 17 predicted proteins | sample MGYA00519581_ERZ827520 | MGnify/ENA primary metagenome ERZ827520 (study PRJEB31778, sample SAMEA3449339) | human gut metagenome | biome: human gut; feature: human-associated habitat; material: faeces | place: United Kingdom | collected 2010/2012 ...
TTATATTTTACAAAATAGGTATAAAAATTCATTTATAATAAATCAGTGCCTTGTATCATCATCAAAACATTCACAAAAGCGTGCCGCAAACGCAGGTTCCTCCCCGCCCTTATAAAGATGGCTTATATCACCAAACTGCTGGCAGCGAAAAGATGCAATACCCCTTTCTCTTTCCTCGGTAATCAAAGTGGTAACAGAAGTCGGAAGTGCAACAAAATTGTGCCAAAGCACCATAGGAGAGCAAGAAAAAATATGTGACAGCAGCACACATTCAACACCAAAATGGCAAAAAAGAACAATGGTATCGTGATTGGAATTATTAACCTTATATACCCTGCCGTCATGCTCATAACCGTGCTTTTTTAACAATTCATCAATACCTTCGCACACATTTTTATATTTGCGTTCAACTGTACCGTAACGCATAATTTTAGACTTATACCAATTATCATAATCATAATGCTCTGGATATTTAGTCCAAACGCTCGGTAATCTGTCCCAGCAGGAAACAAGCTTTAAGCCTGACACGATTTTACCCTCAAATTCGCAAAGCCATGGCAAAGTTTCAGCAGTGCGGTTCATTTTATTAAGAGTGTAAGACGCTGTATCCTGCGCTCTGCCGAGCGGCGAGCAATAGAAAGCCTTAACATCAAGTTGTGAAATACGGTCACTCAGCAACTGCGCTTCGCGTACACCCTTTTGAGTTAATGAGTCATGCTCATAATCAGGATCACCGTGACGAATAATAATAAGTTTCATATATATCACCACTCAAATAATATCACATTTGATAAGTTAATACAATTATGGTATTATTAAAATATGAAAATTTTAATTGATGCAGACGGTTGCCCGGTTACAAAATCGGCAATAGAAATAGGAAACGAATTTGGCATTGAAAGCATTATTTTTTGCGATACAAGCCATCAATTTAATATTGAAAGCGTAACGATAATTACAGTAGGAAAAGGAAATGACAGTGCCGACTTTGCACTGGTAAACAAATGCACAGCCGGAGATATTGTGATAACACAAGACTACGGATTATCGGCAATGGCACTTGCAAAAGGTGCAATAATAATTAACCAAAACGGTTTGATTATAAACGATTATAACATTGACACGCTTTTAACATCACGCCACATTGCAAAGAAAGCAAGAAGAGCAGGCAAGTATTTAAAAGGCCCGGCAAAAAGAACAAAAGAGCAAGACGAAAAATTTGAAAAAGCATTGAGGGGTATACTGAATGAACATTTTAATCGTTCCTGACAGCTTTAAAGGAAGCCTATCATCAAAAGAAGTGTGTGAAAATATAAAAGCAGGAATTGACAGCATTCAAAAGCACAACATAACCTGCCTGCCGTTTGCCGACGGCGGTGAAGGATTTGGCAAATGCTTATGTGATTTTTGTAATGGCAATATACTTTACACATATTGCAGTGACATATACTTAAAAAAGGTTAAGGGGCATATATACACTTACGGTGACACCGCAATTATTGAAACAGCCACAGCAAGCGGCCTGCAAAAGAAAAAAGATGTAATGAACGCCACATCATATGGTACGGGAGAACTGATAAAGTTCGCTGTATCAAAGGGTTTTAAGAATATTATACTCGGATTAGGCGGAAGCGGATGCTGCGACGCAGGTGCCGGCGCACTGGCCGCACTCGGTGCAGTATTCCGCGATATAGACGGTGATGAAATCGACTTCCCTGCCGGCAAAGATTTGAATAATATTTACGGTGTAGGATTCACAAATATTGTAAAGGATATTAACTTTACATTCGCCTGCGATGTAGAAAATGTATTTTTTGGCAAAAACGGTGCGGCATATGTATTTGCAAAGCAAAAAGGAGCTAATGATAAGCAGGTAAAAGAGCTTGATGACGGGCTTAAAATGATTAACGCTTTTTTACCGCGTGACATCAGAAATGTAAAGGGCGGCGGAAGTGCCGGCGGAATATGCGGTGCTCTTTATTCTGTATACGGCGGAAAAATCAAAAGCGGATTTGATATATTGAGTGAAGCGGCGGATTTGGAAGAAAAAATCAAAGCAAGTGATATTGTAATTACCGGCGAGGGAAAAACGGACAAGCAAACTTTAATGGGAAAATTGGTATTCAAAATAAGTGAACTTTGCAAGAAATACGACAAAGAATGTATTGTTATGAGCGGAGACATTGAAAATGTAAAACTCGGAGATAAAATGTACAGTTTAGTCGAAAAAAACATAAGCAAAGAAGACGCGATAAAAAATGCCGACAACTTACTTTACGAAAAAGCTAAACTTGTTATTAAAGATTTAAATAAGGCTTGAAATATTTTCCTAAAAATAATATAATACAATAGCATATTATAATTAAGGAGTTATAGAAAATGAAAGTTATTTTACCTAAGCACAGAGAATTCCTAATCAGATTTGAGGACGGTTACGCACAGGAAGCTGAAGCGTGGGAAGCACTCAACCAAATTGTTAAAGATTATTCGGTAGACGGAAAAAGCGTTTACAGCGAAACATTTATTGAAGACAATGAAGATAAAGTTAAGGCTCTTCAGGAAAAGTACGAATTTACATATGAAATTATTGAAAAGTAAGCAGGTATAATTATGCAGACGAAAACAGCTTATATGGTTGCAACATCTCATCTCGATACAGTTTGGAGATGGACTCTTGCAGACACGGTTGAAAAATTCATTCCGGACACATTAAGCAAAAACTTTGACCTTATTGAAAAATATCCTAACTATCTGTTTAATTTTGAGGGTGCTTACAGATATGAACTTATTGAAGAATATTATCCAAAAGCATTTAAAGAAATCAAAAGATATGTAAGAATAAATAAGTGGAATCCTGCCGGCTCCGAATATGAAAATGGTGATGTTAACATTCCTTCACCTGAAGCTATTACCAGAAACATACTTCTCGGCAATAACTATTTTTATGAAAAATTCGGTATAAAAAGCAAGGATATATTTTTACCTGATTGTTTCGGTTTTGGTGCGCAATTACCGCAAATCATAAATGACGCGGGCCTTTTAGGTTTCAGTACACAAAAACTTTCTTGGGGCAGTGCATATGGCATACCGTTTGACATAGGTATGTGGGTAGGTGCTGACGGAAACGAAATCGGTGCATCATTAAACGCTAAAAGTTACAGATATAAACTCAGCGGTGATGTGCGTGCCGATTTAAGCGTTATTGACGGAATAAGCAAAGCTTATATGGAAACCAATATGAAGCTTCCTTGGGTAAATCACCTTTACGGAACAGGTGACTGGGGCGGCTCACCGACTGAAGAAAGTGTTAAAAGTGTTTGCGAAAGCGTAAAGGCAAATGCTAAAGAAGAAAACAAGCTATTCAAAGTAAAAAGTGCGCGAAGCGATAAGGTATTTACACAGCTTAAAAAATACAATAACGGTTCAAACGGCGTATTTATCCCAAGGTATAAGGGTGATTTACTTATGACAAATCACGGTGCCGGATGTTACACTTCAAGAACACAAAGCAAAAGATTAGATTATCAAAGTGAGCAAATGGCGCACAGTGCAGAATTTGTCTGCTCATTCGCCGAACTTTGCGGCTGTTACGAATACCCTAAAGAAAATCTTAACAAAGCCTGGAAACGCTCGATTAAACATCAATTTCACGATGATATTACCGGCACATCCTTGATGGAAGTGTACAATGACGCATGGGATGACTATTATTCATCAATAGCTCAATTTAAGGGTGAATTAGCATCTTCCATTCAGGCGCTTTCAAGAAATATGGATACTTCTTGGATACCTGAAAATGCAGTTGCAATTTCTGTATCAAACCCTACACAATACAGAAGAAAAGAGAGTGTTGAAGCAAAAATCAAATTAAATGTAAACACTCCTTTTGTTAAGGTAATTGATAAGCAGAAACAGGAAGTGCCAAGCCAAATCGTCAAAAAAACAGGCAAGAATTTTGAAATTATATTTTTTGCAGATGTACCGTCATATGCAGTACACATTTATGCGGTAGTACCGAGCGACGAAGAATGCAAAATAAAAAATGACCTTGAAGTCAGCGAACACAGGCTTGAAAACAGCAAATATAAAGTTATTTTCAACAAAAACGGTGACCTTGCATATCTGTTTGATAAAGAACTTAACAAGCAGCTTATAAAAGCACCGATTAAGCTTGCGTTACTTCACGATACAGGTTCGCTTGCATACCCGTCTTGGGAACTGAGGAAAGAAGATATTGACAAACAACCTTACTGCTATGCAAACACGCCTACATTTGAAACAGTTGAAAACGGGCCTGCAAGAATTGCAATTAAAATTACAAGAGAAGCCGAATATTCAACAATAATTCAAACAGTTTCACTCTACCCTGACAGCAAAGTTATCAGAGTAGACAACGAAATTGAATGGAGAACAAGAAGAACGCTTTTAAAAGCTGTATTTCCGCTTTCTGCATCAAATTACACTGCGAAGTATGATTCCGGAGTAGGATATACAGAAAGAGAAAACAACAACGAAAAACTTTATGAAGTACCTGCTCAAAAATGGGCGGACATTACCGATACGAGCGGCGAATTCGGTGTAAGTATACTTACAGATTGCAAGCACGGTTGGGATAAGCCTGACAACAACACATTGCGCCTCACTTGTATTCACTCACCTTTAGGTGCATTTACGAAAGAAACGAGACAGGATTTGCAAGACCTTGGAAGAAACTGCTTCAGCTTTGGTATTTATGGCCATAAGGGTGATATTGAAAACGGAACTAACAAAGAATCAATGAACTTTGCAAGAAAGCTTATCACCTGCGAAGTGAAGAAAAGTGAAAGCAAGGGCGAATTCTCACAGATTGCAAGCTTATTAAAAATAACACACGATAACATTGTTATAAGAGCCGTAAAAATGAGCGAAGATGATGAAAACGCTTTAATAGTAAGGCTTAACAATGCAACCGCAATTGAGCAAAAAAATGCGGCATTAAGTGTTTACCGTGAATTTGAAAAGGTTGACGAAGTTAATACAAGCGAAGAATTTATAAGAAATCACGCAGAAGTTAACGGTAAAGTTATTCGTGTTACTTTAAAGCCATTTGAAACAATAACTTTAAAAATCAAATTTGCAAAATCAGAAGAATGTGAAAACAATAATACATATTCGCCAATGAGGCTTAATTACAATGTTAAGGCTTTCACAAATTATGATAATATGAAGCATATCATATTACAAGGCGGCGGATATTCACTTCCTATTGATTTGATTGACAGAAACATAAAAGTCAACGGAATTGAATTTTACATTCCGCACGGTAACAGAAAGAACAAGAAGCCTAAATGTGACGCAGTAGCTTGCAGGGGTCAAAGCATAAATCTTGACGGTAAGTATAACCAAATTTACATACTCGCAGGTGCAGTAAGTGAAGAAGACATTGTTGGAACATTTAAAATTGACAGAAAAGATTATAACATCAATTTTAAATCAATGACAGCGCCATACAGCAAATGGGATATGTACGGACTTGAGCAAACAGCTCATACAGATGATGAAACAGCATTCGGCTATGAATTCACCCACTTGCATCATCCTGAGGGTAACCTCGTAAAAAAAGCAAGAATGTACTTATATTCACTTAATGTAAAAAACAAAAAGCGATTACGCTTCCCTAACAATAACAAATTGGTTATATTTGCAATGACATCCGCTGAAAAGGAAGAATTTACAAACCTTGCAGATAATGTTATTGACATAGTTGATGATAATTACGATTTCGGCAAAATACCGCCGATTGATAAAATCACCGATAAAACAGATGCAATAACTATCAGAGCCGGAAAAATTCAAGACCAATACAACGGTGGTAAAGGCAAAGGATTTTTAAGAGATAATTTAATAACTAACATTATCAGGTCATACACAAAAAGTGAATGGTAAATAACGCAGATAGATTTCGAGAAAGTTAGGTAAATTTTGTCTTTTGTGAGCGGGAGCTGTTTTATTCTCACTTGCTACGAAACAGTACACTGTACTGTTTCTGCCAAATTCATAAATGAATTTGGAGCCTCGTGTCTCTTGTGCTTCGCACAATTCACTCCCCCGAACAAAAAACAAAAAGCGCCAAAAAGAGCTTGGACTCAATGTCCAAGCTCTTTTTTCAATCCCACCGAGTGCAACAAGTTGCGCCCACCGTCTCCCCTGTAGGTTCGGTCGGTGCTTCTGCACTTTGTGCAGAGGTCTCCACCGGAGACCCGCACCCTTTGCAATGTAGGCAAAAGGTTAATTTAATTTCTTTAGACGAGGCGCGCTTTAGCAACTTTATCGACAGTCTAAAAGCGGCTAAATATACATAATTTGTATATTTAGCCGCTTTTTTAAATGTAATGGCAATAAACTTTACAAATACAAATTGTTAAAAACACTGTGGAAAACGCTGTTAAGAATGTGGAAAAGTCGAGCGTGCAACAACAAAAAATGTTGAAAACATTGTGGAAAATGTTAAAAATGTAAAGCAAATTACTTGACAGGAAAAGTTTTCCACTTAATAAACACGAGTCGATTATAATATACATATTGTTAATATTATAACAAACAAAAAAGTGCGTCCTAAAAAGACGCACTTTTCATTTAAAGTTTATTACTTTTTAAAGAAGTTGACAATGTCGGTGAAAGCATCATCGTCATTATCATTAAATGTAGAAACAGGAGAAGTTGATGATGATGCTGCCGGAGCAGGAGCTGTAAATGCAGGAGCAACCGGCTGAGGAGGAGCTACTTCCTTATTAGCTGTTGTTGACTTAATCGGTGCGCCCGGGCCTTCATCGCCGAAGCGTGTAGCAATAACAGTAATAATCATTTCATCTTCAAGTTCTTCATCAAAATTAGCACCCCAAATGATTTCACAATCAGGATGAACAGCAGCACTTACGATTGATGATGCTGCATCAATTTCTTCAAGACCAATATCAGTTGAAGCAGTAATATTGATAAGGATACCGCGTGCGCCGTCAATCGAAGTGTTAAGAAGAGGAGAAGAAATAGCCTGCTGAGCTGCAAGTTCAGCCTTATCCTTACCTTTAGCACGACCGACACCCATATGTGCATAGCCGGAATCCTTCATAATTTCAGTTACATCGGCAAAGTCACAGTTTACAAGACCTGTTGCGTTAACAAGGTCAGATACTGACTGAACACCCTGGCGAAGAACATCATTGGCAATTTCAAATGCGTTAAGAAGAGTAATTTTTTCTTCTGTTACATACTTTAAGTTTTCATTAGGAATTACCATAATTGAGTCTACATACTGTGCAAGCTCCTTGATACCTTCCTGTGCCTGCTTCATTCTTCTGTTACCTTCAAAAGCGAAAGGAGTTGTAACAACTGCAACAGTAAGAATACCGAGGTCTTTAGCAATTTTAGCTACAACAGGGGCTGCACCTGTACCTGTTCCGCCGCCCATACCGGCAGTGATGAATACCATTTCAGCACCTGTGAGAATATCAGTAAGAGCTTCCCTGCTCTCTTCAGCTGCGCGAGTACCAACTTCAGGTCTTGCACCTGCGCCCATACCCTTTGTAGCCTTTTCACCAATAAGGATTTTATGTGTTGCTGTTGACTTTGCAAGTGCCGGCTTATCAGAGTTAACGGCTACAAATTCAACATCCTGAATATTACAGTGTACCATACGGTTAACAGCGTTTCCACCGCCGCCGCCGACACCTACTACTTTAATTTGTACTACTTTTGAGTCATCTGTATCAATTTCATAACGTCCCATTGCATGATTCTCCTTAATTTTATTTTTCAGTCTATATACCCCTATACAGGTTTTCGTTACATATGATATTGTAACAAGATTGTAACCAAATTGCAATACTTTTTTTGAATTATTCTCAAACTTTTTGACAATGTTTTGCAATCGAATTTTATTATATTTGTCAGGTATGCACAAATTCCGACAATTGTCACATTTTCTGTAAAGTAATTTACTTCACAGCTATTCTTCTGTAAAGTAAATTGACTTGTCAGTTGAAACAGTCATTGTACCTGTTGCGTTAGGACTGGAACTGTTAAGCTTATCGCAAGCCGCCAAGCCCTTCGTTATCTTCGTATCTAAATCTTTACTGTTACCGAGTTTAAAAGTAATTCTATTATCGTAAACAACATAATTATCGCTTATATTTTTACTGTAAATTGATGTGATTTCAGTAAAATTGTTTTCTTTAATACAATTTGCCATTCGTTCAAGGCAAGTGCCTACATCGCTGTTTTTAAATTGAATTTTATGGCCGGGCTTCGCAGATTTTACATCTGTTTTATTGATAATAATTCCCGTTGCCATTTGTGCGCCTTTTTCTAGGACTTTAAAATTATTATCAAGAAGAATGTAAGTATTATCTTCACACAAAAGCGAATATGCTACCTTTGCATCTGTCACTTTAATTTCAATAGTATCAGGAAGTTTGCGCTTAATTTCTGCTTTATAAACATAAGGCAGATTTTCTTCAATTCTCAAAGCGGCTTCATCCGTATTTACGGTAAAAAGGTTTTTGCCCTTTTGAATAATACACTGTGATAATATTTTATCTGATGAATATATTTTGCTACCCGAAGCGGATATTGTATTTATTTGGAAAAATACCGTTAAGCATAAAACTGTGCCTATTGCAATAATTATAAGTACAGCACCTATCCAGCCCATCACTTTTCGTGCTTTATTTTTCTTTTTTCGTTTATTGCTTTCTTTTTGCCTGCGTTCCAAGCGTGTCATTGAATAAAAATCACTGCTTTGGCGTGATTTCTTTTCCTGCGCCTGCGTAATACGCTTTTGTGACTCACGATAAATTTTTGGTGGCTCAATACCAAGGTCTAAAAATTCGCTGTCTATTTTAGAATTCGGTTTGCTTCTTTTGGATGCTTTTCGTTTCGCCTGTTTCTTTTTCTGTTGTTCCTTCATTTTTACTCCTCTTAATATTCGCACCTATTGATGAAAGTGCTTTTTCAAGATTTTCATAACCTCTGTCAATATGTTCTATACAATATATATTACTTTCACCGTCTGCACAAAGTGCCGCTACCACAAGTGCCGCGCCGCCACGCAAATCTGTGGCGTGAACATTTGCAGGATGAAGTTTATCAACACCGTTAATAACAGCAATATTGTCTTTAATTTCAATATCTGTACCGAATCTGTTTAATTCACTGACATATCTGAACCGATTTTCAAATATAGTTTCCTGCAATATAGATGTTCCCTTGGCGAGTGCAAGTGCAACTGCAATGGGAGATTGCGAATCAGTAGGAAATCCGGGATATGGCATTGTTTTAATACTTCTTACCCGTTTTAATCTTTTAGGTGCAGCAAGAGTAAGCGAATTATCGCTTAAATATAATTTACATCCCATTTCTGTAAAAACAGGAAAAATCGGAGATAAATGACTTTGTCTGATATTCTTAACAGTTAATTCATCTGAACATACCGCACCGAGTGACATATAAGTTGATGCAAGTATTCTATCCGGAATAATTGTATGTTCACAAGGATGAAGCTTACTTACACCGTCAATAACTATTGTTGATTCTCCTGCACCGTAAATTTTAGCACCGCAATGATTTAAAAAATCAGCAAGGTCGCTTATTTCAGGTTCTCTTGCAGGGTTGACTATCACCGTTTTACCTTTTGATATGGCTGATGCAATAATAATATTTTCTGTTGCACCAACACTTGGAAAAGGAAGTATAATTTTAGTACCGATTAAAAAATCGGCACAAGCACTGATGGATGAACCGTTAACGCTGACATTCGCTCCTAAATCATTAAGTGCTTTTAAATGCAGGTCAATAGGTCTTGTTCCTATTTCGCAACCACCGGGATAATAAATCGAAGCGCATTTTTGCCTCGATAATAATGCACTCAAAAATATTATAGATGAACGCATTGTACGCATTGTATTTTCACTGATTTCGCTGCCTGTAACATTTGTTGCATCAATTATTACAGTATCATTTTCTTTATTAACTTTACAACCAATGGATGCAAGAATATCAAGTGTAACTTTTACATCGCTTAAATCGGGGCAATTATGTATAACACTCTCACCTTTAATTAGAAGTGTTGATGCAAGAATTGGTAAAGCAGAATTTTTGGCTCCGTGAACCGATATTTCTCCAAATAACTTTTTGCCGCCGTTAATTTTGAAATATTCCATTTAATCACCTCTGCACGCTATACTATGCAAAAGTGATTATTTTGTTATTTACCTATTTGGCAAGTGAAATAATAATATCTGCAATTCTTTCTCTTGCGTCGGTAATAGCCATATTTTTGGCATTTTCTTCAATTTGAATAAGCTTGGCAGGGTTTGAAAGCATTGAATCAATTGCTTCTTTAAGTGACTGCGAAGTTAAATCTTTTTCTTCAATAATCGAGCCGGCTCCTCTGTTAACAAGTGCCATAGCGTTATGAAATTGATGATTTTCTGCCACATACGGTGACGGAATTAGGATTGAAGCCTTACCCATAGCCTCGATTTCAGAAAGGCTTGATGCGCCTGCTCTGCCGATTACAAGGTCACAGGCAGACATACAGGTATCCATATCATCAATATACTGCCTAACTTCAACATTGCCTTTAATTAAACCTTTTTCACCCTCGGTAAAACCCTGTTCTTTAAATTTATCAAGAAATTCACTGCCATTAGTACCGACTGAATGAATATGATAATAAGTATCATTTTCGGCACTTTCAAGAAGAATATCATACATGGCGTCATTGAGAGGCTTTGCGCCGAGTGAACCGCCGAATGAAAGAACAAGATATTTATTATTAGGAATACCGAGCTTCTTTCGTGATAAATCTTTTCGTGCATTAAGAAGTTCGCCACGAACAGGAAGACCTGTTACGATTACTTCGTTTTTTGCTTCAAGATGCTTTTTTGCATCTTCAACCGTAAGCATTACTTTATCAACCTCTTTGGCAAGAGTTTTATTTGTAATACCCGGATAAGCATTTTGCTCGTGAATACAAGTAGGAATGTGCATATCAACCGCTGTTTGAAGCACCGGTCCTGAAACATATCCGCCAAATCCTACAACGACATCAGGCTTAAACTGCTTGATAATTTTTTTGCTTTCGCCGTTTGATGTTATAAGCTGGCAAACAGTTTTAATATTATGCAAAATTGCCTTTGGTGCAAATGAACGGCGAAAACCTGAAATTTTAATAGTTTTAAAATCAAAACCTGCGTTTGGCACAAGGCGAGATTCCATATGGTCTGCCGTGCCGACAAACATAATTTCACTTTCAGGATAATTTTCTCTGATATATGAGGCAACAGCAAGTGCCGGGTTGATATGGCCGGCTGTGCCGCCTGTTGCAAATAATATTTTCATTTGATTTACCTATACCTTTTGTTGATTTGTTTTTCGCGATACCGACAGCACAACTCCGATTTCAAGCAGCAGCATAAATATAGCTGTACCGCCGTATGAGAAAAACGGAAGTGCAATACCTGTGTTAGGAAGTGTGTCTGTAATTACAAGTATATTAAACACAACCTGCAAACCGATTTGTGCTACAACACCGATTACAAGAAGTGAGCCGAACTTATCCTTACACCTTGACGCAATTATCAAACCTCTGACTACGAGTGCCGCGAAAAGAAGTATTATTACAGCCGCACCGAAAAATCCGAGTTCTTCACACACAATTGAAAAAATGAAGTCATTTTGCGGTTCTGAAACATAAAGATATTTTTGCTTTGAATTGCCCAAGCCCGTTCCGAAAAATCCGCCTGAGCCGATTGCGTAAAGCGAATTATTTGTTTGCCACCTTGCACCCGTAGGATCAAAATCCTTATCAAGCCAAGCTTCAATACGCGCTCCTGCATAGTTTTCAATAAGATTAGGAAAGCTTACAACAAGAAAGCCGACAAGTGCGATTATTGCAAGTCCAAATGCAAATAATTTCCAATTTGTGCCACCGGCAAACATTAAAGTAGCACCAATTAAAAACATAAGAATTGTGCAAGACAAATGATGTTCAAGATAAATAAGGCCGCAGAAAATCAATATAATTCCAACCGGAATTGCAATACCGTATTTAAGCGAATTCATTTTTCTGTAATGGTCATTTATATAAACCGAAAGACTTAATATAATAGTGAATTTAGCAAGGTCAGACGGTTGAAAAGTAAACGGTCCGATTGGTATCCAGCGTTTAAAATCGCCAAAATCAGTATGATAGAATAATACAACTATCAAAAGACCTATTGTTACAAAAAATATGACTTTATATAAAGCTTTCAGTACCTTATAGTTAAGTTTTGAAAAGAAAAACATTCCCACAAGGCCGCCAACTGCAAAAATAAGCTGGCGAATAAAATAGTAATATGAACTGTCCTTATAATAATACGCATACGGATATGACGCTGAAAAGAGCATTATTAAACCGATTGTTAAAAGTGCTATTGTTAACCCCAAAAACGGAATATCAATACTGCCGACAAGAAAATAGGTGTCTTTAAAATTTTTCCATTTGCTTGGCTTAACAACTAATTGCTCGTTATCATTTTTTGGCACAAGAACACTCCTTTCAATTAAAATTTAAAATAAAATCATTTTGCAAAATTGCCGAAGTAAAGAAGAAGCACGCCGATTGCACAGCCGATTGCATTTACTGTTGAGAATACAACGCAGATTTTCTTTTCTTTCCAACCGCACATTTCAAAATGGTGATGAATAGGTGCCATTTTGAATATGCGCTTACCGTGTGTGATTTTAAAATATCCTATTTGGATAATATCACTCATAGTTTCACAAACATAAACAATACCGATTGGAAGAAGAATAATCGGACATTTGCAAAGATAACCGAGAGCTACAACCATTCCGCCGAGGAACAGCGAACCTGTATCACCCATAAAGGTTTTAGCAGGATTCCAATTCCAGCAAAGGAAACCGAGAACTCCGCCCAAAAGTGCGCCTGCAAAAATATTAAGGCCTGCAAAACCTTGAATATAGCTTATAACGATAAACGCAATTGCAACGGTAGTTGTTACACTTGAGCAAAGTCCGTCAATACCGTCTGTAAGATTAACCGAATTGACACAGCCATATATAATAAACAAAGATAAAATCCAAAATACAATTGCCGTAAATATATTTTTTTCAAAATTTACTGTACCGATAAAAGGAATATACCAGCTTGTATTATGTGATACCCAAAGAGTAGTGATATATCCTAAAGTAACAATAAGTTGACCGAGTGTTTTTTGCTTTGGTGAAAGGCCCTCATTTCTTTTAAGCTTAATTTTAGTGAAATCATCAATAAAGCCTACAAGGCCGCAGCCGAGAGCTAAGATAAGCCCACCGAAAAGAAGAACCAATTCACGACCATTCATAATTGAAGAATAATCGCTTTCAAGTTCTCCGCCTGAAAGATAATAGATTAAAGCAGTAATTCCAAATGAAAGAACTATGCCGATAATAAACATAATTCCGCCCATATTAGGTGTACCCTGCTTTGATTTATGCCAGCTTGGGCCTATATCAAGAATTGTTTGCCCAAATTTTAATTTACGAAGCCACGGAATTATTACAAATCCAAGGGCTGCGGTTACACCGAAAGCTATTATTACACTGATTATTAAAGCAATTGTACTGTTCATTTATTTTTCCCACCTGTTGTACACATTATTTATTACATCCTCAAGCTTCATACCTCTTGACGCTTTAAATATAACTGCGTCACCCTTGTGTGCAAGCTCAAAAAGTTTGTTTGAAAGTTCATCTTTATTATCAAAATAAAAGGCATTTTTCATACCGTTTTGCTTAGCACCGTCAACGATGTACTTTGCGTCATTACCGTAAGCCAAAAGGTAATCTATATTATTATCGGCAACCATTTTGCCGACATCTGAGTGTGCTTTTTTTGAAAAATCACCGAGTTCAAGCATATCACCCAAAACAGCAATTCTTTTATTTGCATTTACATTAGCAAGTGTTTTAATTGCCGCGTTCATTGAATCGGGGCTTGCGTTATAGCAATCTTCAATAGAAATTATACCGCCGACATTTACGCTTTTCTGCCTCATTCCTGCAGGAACATAGTTTGCAAGAGCTCCGGCCGCCTTTTTGGAATCAATACCGAGAGTTATGCCGACTGTGAAAGCCGCAAGTGCATTATAAACATTATGAATACCTATTGTAGGAATTGATATATGCTGTGAAGACAAAGAAAACTGAGCTGTCGGCCCATCGGTTTCATCAATGATTTTTGAAATTGAGTATTTAACATCAAAAGAAGTTGAACCGTTTTCTTCCTTAATATCAACCGCCTTAAATTGAGCGTCGCTTTCAATACCGAATGTGATTACATTATACTCTTGCATAATTTCATCATTATCAAGTATCGTTTTAAGCATATCGTTATCACAATTTATAATAAAAGGTGAACCTGCTTTAAGTCCGTCTAGAATTTCAAGCTTTGATTTGAGTATGCCCTGCCTTGAACCGAGATTTTCAATATGCGATACACCGATATTTGTTATCATCGCAATTGTTGGCTTTGTTGCTGTAACAAGGCGATGAATTTCGCCAAAATGGTTCATACCCATTTCAATTACAGCCGCTTCGGTACTGCTGTCAATTTGAAACAGCATTTGCGGAAGTCCTATTTCATTATTCAAATTGCCCTGTGTTTTAATGGCATTAAACTGCGAATTAACTACAAGGTGAGTAAATTCCTTGGTAGTAGTTTTGCCTACCGAGCCGGTAAGTGCCACAACGGGAATATCAAATTTTGAACGATAATATCCAGAAAGTGACAGCAGTGCTTTTGCAGTATCATCAACCTTTACATAAGGCCCTGCCACTTCAATATCTTCACTAATCATAACAGCCGCCGCGCCCAAATTTAAGGCTTCATTTGCAAATTGGTGGGCATCAAATCGTTCACCTTTAATGCAAATAAAAAGGCAACCTTTTGTAATTTTTCTTGTATCTATGCAAACAGCATTAACCTGCGTATCAAACTTTGTTTGAGTGCCGAGTGCATTTGCAATTTCTTTTAAAGTTAAAGTTTCCATAATTTAATTCATTTTACCGAGTACTTCGGCAATTACTTCTCTTTCATCAAAATGAATTGTTCCTGTTGGCAGGATTTGATAAGTTTCATGTCCCTTACCTGCAAGAAGAATAATATCATCTTTCTTTGCGTGAGTTATTGCATATTCAATAGCTTCGTGCCTGTTTTCAATAACTTTATAAGGAGTTTTTATATTTTTCATACCGACAAGAATATCATCAATAATTGCGCTTGGATTTTCACTGCGAGGATTATCTGATGTTACAATGCAGTAATCAGAAAGTTCAGCGGCAATTTTGCCCATTTTAGGCCTTTTTGTTTTATCCCTGTCACCGCCGCATCCGAAAAGTGTAACTACCCTGCCTTTTGCAATTTCTTTAAGGGAAGTAATAATATTTTCAAGTCCGTCAGGTGAATGGGCATAGTCAATAATGATTGTAAAATCCCTATTGCTTGGCACAACCTCAATTCTGCCCTTTACACCCTGCGATTTTGATACAGCTGAAAGCACATCATCAAAATCAATACCGAGAGCGAGCGCACAAGTTGTGGCACAAAGTGAATTATAAACCGAAAATCTACCAGGAATCGGGCAAATACATCTGCCGATAGAATCATTAGATACTATTTCGTATTCAACGCCGCTTGATTTAAACTTGACATTTTTGGCGGTATATGTTGCATCATTTGTATCAACAGCATAAGTTACTACTTTATCAAATTCAAGCCCGTCAATTATTTTCAAGCCATGTTCATCATCGGCATTGGTAACTGCAATATCGCAATTTTCAAAAAGTATTCTTTTTGAAGCAAAATAGTTTTCCCAAGTTTTATGATAATCAAGATGGTCTTGTGTAAGATTTGTAAAAGCACCGAGTGCAAAACGAAGTCCATTAACTCTGCCTTGAGCAAGAGCCTGCGACGAAACTTCCATAACACAATATTCACAGCCTGCTTTTACCATAAGTGAAAAAAGCTTTTGAAGTTCATATGGGTCAGGAGTTGTATATTTTGCAGGATAAATTTCATCACCCACCATATTTTGAACCGTTCCTATAAGGCCAACTTTTTTGCCTACATTTTCAAGAATTTGCTTGATAAGAAAAGTTGTAGTTGTTTTGCCGTTTGTACCGGTTAAACCTATAAGTTTTAATTTATCAGCCGGGTTGCCGAAGAAATTTGCACATATCGGTGAATACACAGCCCTTGAATTTTCAACAATAATTTGCTTATCAATTCCGAGATCGTGTTCAACTACTACCGCAGCAGCACCTTTATCAAGCATTTCTTTTGCAACCGAATGGCCGTCAAATGCCGCACCTTTAATGCATATAAACAGCGAACCCTCTTTCACAAGACGCGAATCCTGTGTAACATCCAAAACTTCAACATCATCAAATTCATTTTGAACATTGATTCCCTTTAATAAATCTTTAAGCCTCATTTTAAAACCCCATATCTTTAATCAAAATTGATTTTAGTCTAAAACTGATTGTGTATTTTTGAAAGTCACCGTAACAACTGTGCCTTTTTCAAGTTTTGCCTGCTTTTCTTCGCTCTGGCGGTAAGCAACTACCGTACCGCTCGACATACTGTTACCGGCAATTTGAATATTTAAAGAACTGCTTGAAGCAAGGTCTTTAGCTTCCGTAACCGTAAGACCTGTAAAATCAGGAACATTTACAGTTTCCTTTTCGCTTTCATCTGTATAAAGATAAACTGTACCGCCGTTAGGAATTGCATCTGCGCCTGACGGGCATTGCCTTGTTACAGTTGACTCATCACCTATTACAACATAGTTGAGGTTATTTTCCTTAAGAGCAGCTTTTGCATCGTCAAGGCTTTCACCTACAACATTAGGTGTTTCTTTAGAAAGGTCTTTCATTTCTTTTTCATCATATTTCGGCTCGATACCGAGAACATTCATAGCTTCCTGTGTAACTTGAGCCGCAATCGGTGCGCAAAGAGCACCGCCGCCTAAATCCTGATTAGGTTCATCAACAATAATAAGCATTGCAATTTCAGGATCATCACTCGGAGCAATAGCCGCGAATGAAACAATGTACTTATCACCCTCGCCCTCTTTTGATTCACCAAGCTTAGTGGATGTACCCGTTTTACCGCCGACACTGTAACCTGCCACATAACCGTTTTTACCTGTACCGTTATCTACAACAGATTTCATCATAGCACGCATTTTTTTGGATGTATCGGAACTGATTACCTGTCTAATCTCTTTAGTTTGAGTTTTTTTGACAGTTTTTCCGTTTGAATCAACAATACTTGAAACAAGGTAAGGCTGAAGAAGCTTACCGCCGTTAGCAATAGCGCAAAGGCCGGTACATACCTGAATAGGAGTAAGAGAGTTTGTTTGACCGAATGATGCAGATGAAAGTTCAACTATACCGTATTGGTCTTCCTTGTAATACTGCGGTGAAGCTTCACCCGGAAGGTCTATATTTGTTTTCTGTGTGAATCCAAAAGCGTCAAAATACTTGAAGTAGTTATGAACACCTAATTTTTGACCTATTGTGATAAAAAACGGGTTACACGAATTTTCAAGTCCCTGTGTAAGTGTTTCTGTTCCGTGGCCGGGATGATAGTGGCATTTCATACGGTACTTATCAACTTGGATTGCACCTGTGCAAGTATATGTTGTGTTTAAATTTACAACATTTTCCTCCAAAGCGGCAGATGCGACAAAAGTTTTGAAAACAGAACCCGGAACATAAGTATCCGATACCGTAAAGTTTCTCCACTGATTTTGGACCGCAGCACTTTCAGCTTCCTGTTTAGCCGTTTTATCGGTAAGTTTTTTAATAGCTTTTTTATTTTTGCTGTATGTAAGCTTATAAGGGTTATTGCAATCATAATCAGGCATTGATGACATTGCAAGCACCGCACCTGTGTTACAGTTCATTACAACACCGTAAGCACCCTTTGCCTGATATTCATTCATAGTTTCTTTCAAACCTTTTTCAAGGTAATACTGAATTGTTTGGTCAAGTGTAAGGACAACCGAATTACCGTCAGAAGCCGCAATACTTGTTTCATAATCGTTTGCAATGTTGTTTGAAACAGCGTCCTTTGCTGTAATGATTCTTCCGTTTGTTCCGGTTAAATCTTCGTCATAGTAAGCTTCTATTCCGGAAAGGCCTTGGTCATCAGAACCGGTAAAACCGATAACACTTGAAGCAAGCGAACCGTAAGGGTAATATCTTTTGGTGGTTTGCTCCGTTCCTATGCAATCACCGAGTTCATTTTTCGACACGAATTTTGAAAGCTTCTCTTTTATGTTATTTTCGACTTTTTTTTCAACTAACTCATAATGATTTTGATGAGTTGTTTTTTCGTAAAATTCTTTTTTTGCTTCGTCGTCATATTTGAAAAGAGCGGCAAATTCATTTGTGATAAGTTGCCTTTCCTCATCGTCTTTAATATTCAGCGGGTCGATAAAAACATTCCATACCGAAGCCGACTGCGCAAGAACATTTCCGTTAGCGTCGTATATCGTTCCGCGCATTGCGGAAATCTCTGTATCCTTAAGCTGCTGTGATTCAGCTTTTTGTGCAAGTTCTTCGCCTCTGACGATTGTTAAATAAAAAACTCGCACCGCTGTTGTTGTCATAAGAAAGATGATTACCAACGACATTATCAAAATTCTTTTCATCATTCTCTTTGATGTATTCACTTTTAATCATCTCCCTCGCAATTGTTATCTTATTTAATAATAACATATGAGAGTTAAGTAAATATTCTTAACTCTCATAATAGATTTACGCTGTAATAATATATATTATTACTTGGCGGCAGTCTTTTTTTCTGCCTTGGATTTCGCCTGCTTTTGATTCAAAATTGCCTGTGCCGCAGCCATACGCTTCTGCTTATATTGTGAAACATCAATATACTTAATTTGATTGGATTTCATTTTAGTCATACCAAGTTTCTCGACAGCATATTGGTCAATCATATTCATTGACACAAGGCTGTCAAGCTCACTGTTAAGGCGTGTATTTTCACTTTGTGAAACAGAAAGATTTTTTTGCAAATCTGAAATTTCGTGTGTTAATTCGTTAGTTTTGGCATTAGTATAAAGCACTGCAAAAAGCATAGTAAGGCACAAAGCCGCCACCACTGAAATTTGCAAAGCTTTTTTTAAGCTCAATTTCTGCTCGTGAAGAAGTTGGGCTTTGCTTTTTCTTTGGCTTCTTTCTCTAACCTTAAAATCCTTTTTTGGCGTAGGAACATAAGACGGAGCAGCCGAAGTGCGCTGATAGTTAAACGCCTGCACGGCATATGCGGCTTCCGTGCTGTATGAATAGCGCCTGAAATCGCCTGTATTAGTCATTTTTTACTCCTCCTCGTTTTTTATAGTCCTATATATTTAAATTAAAATTTCTCAAAAATTCTAAGTCGTGATGACCTTGCTCTCGGGTTTTCATCAAGTTCTTCTTTAGACGGAGAAATTGATTTAAAACTTTTGCCTTTCGGCTTTTTTCCGCATACACAAACCGGGAATTCCTTTGGACAGGTGCAACCTTGACACCATTTTGAAAACTGCTCTTTTACAATTCTATCTTCTAATGAATGGAAAGTAATTACAGCAATTCTGCCACCCGGTGCAAGAATTTCAAATGCGTCTTCAAGTGTTGATTTAAGCACATCAAGTTCCGCATTAACTTCGATTCTTATAGCCTGAAATGTTTTTCTTGCAGGGTGTGAATCCCTCATCGCCCTTTGTGGCATTGAGGCCTTAATTATATCTACAAGCTCAAAAGTTGTTTCAATAGGCTTTTCCTGTCTTGATTTAACTATATTTGCCGCGATTCTTCGTGAAAATTTTTCTTCTCCATATCTGTAAATAATATCCGCAAGTTCTTTTTCATCGTAATTATTTACAACATCATAGGCACTAAGTCCGCTTTTGCTCATTCTCATATCAAGCGGGGCATCTTTATGAAAAGAAAATCCCCTCTCGGCAGTATCGAGCTGAAACGAACTTACTCCTAAATCAAGAAGCAGGCCGTCAATTTTATCAATATTAAGATTTGAAACAATGTTTTTTATATTTGAATAATTATCGTGAACGATAGTTACATTTTCTTTATTTCCGAGTCTTTCGTTAAGAACTTCTATTGCGTCGGGGTCTTGGTCTATTGAAATAACTCTTTTAGCGGTTTTTGCAATTTCACCGCTGTGACCTCCGCCGCCTGCCGTGCCATCAACTATAATTTTATTTTTGTTTAAATCAAGTGCCTTTATTGCTTCATCAAAAAGCACACTTTTGTGAACAAATTCCATTACTGCTCATTCCCCTTGACTTTATCCATCAAGTCATAAATACCTTGTGTATGGTCATAAGTGTTATAAATTTTTTCATACTCGTCGGTATTCCAAATTTCAATTACAGCACCTTTACCTTTAAATACAACTGTTGACTCATTTGTAAGAGCAGAAGCTTCCTTAAGCCTTTGGTTGACGGTAAATCTGCCCTGGGCATCAAGTACGCCCTCTTCTGCATTATCAAGAAAGCTTGTAGTAGCATCATATTTCTGATTTTCAGTACCCTGCTGCATTGCATCATATGTTGATTCAAAATGCTCAACAGGATAAAGAGTAAGGCATTTACAACCCCTTACGGTAACAGCTACCATATAAAACTCTTTTCCAAGGCGTTCTCTCCACTTAGTCGGAACAGAAAGTCTGCCTTTAGAATCAAGTTTATAACCGTCTAAAGTACCTACAAACAAACGCATAACTTCTGCTCCTTTCGTGAATTTTGATGTAATCTTAATGGGATTTACTTGAAATCTATGGGATTTAAGTGGAATTATCACCATTGATTACATTATATAAGGGTACAGTGGTATTGTCAAGTGCAAATTAACGCGATACCGAATTTTAATATTTGTAACACTTTTGTAACTTTTTAATCATAAAAAAGAGGCGAACAATGTTCGCCCCTGCGTGTAGAAAAAGTCAAATTATAAATTTCTACACGCTGGTAGACTTTGAGAAAG
>ERZ827520.1958-NODE-1958-length-21076-cov-4.308453_pt1 | contig 21076 bp, 17 predicted proteins | sample MGYA00519581_ERZ827520 | MGnify/ENA primary metagenome ERZ827520 (study PRJEB31778, sample SAMEA3449339) | human gut metagenome | biome: human gut; feature: human-associated habitat; material: faeces | place: United Kingdom | collected 2010/2012 ...
TTATGCTTCGTGGTATAGGTTTGAGCGATAAAGAACTTGAAATACTCGGCATTAAACACGCAGGTGAATAAGGGGGATATGCAAATATGAAAAAAGTTTTCGCAAGAGAAGAGCTTTGCATAAACTGCCGTCTTTGTGAGGTTTATTGCAAAACAGCTCATTCAAAATCAAAAGATATAGTTAAAGCTTATAAGTCGGAGAAGCCTGAACCGGTAAGCAGAATTTCTGTTTTTGGTGATAAGGTTGCTTCGGTAGCAGTTAATTGCCGCCATTGTGATGACCCGGCTTGTGTAAAAGCCTGCATTACAGGTGCAATGACTAAAGATAAAAAAACAGGCATAGTTTCTGTTAATGAGGATAAATGCATTGGCTGTATGACCTGCCTTGCTGTTTGCCCGATAGGTTGTATTAAGCAGGGAAACATTGCATATAAATGTGACCTTTGCCAAGGCGAAGAACCTGCCTGTGTTAAAAATTGCCCTAACCACGCTTTGTTATGGCTTGAAGTGGGAGGTGCTAAATAATGAATTATGTTATTATCGGTGCTTGTGCGGCAGGTCTTTCAACAGCGGAAGCTATCAGAAAAGCTGACGCTAAAGGCAATATTACAATGCTTACAGAGGAAGCGTATCTTCCTTATTCACGCCCGTCAATCAGCTATTTTCTTAAAGGTAAAGTTAAAGAAAGTGATATGGCACTGCGCAAGCCTGCATTTTATAAAGCTAATAATATAAATGTTGTTACAGATGCCAAGGTAACTTCTATTGACAGAAAAAATAAAACTGTTAAAGTCGGCAAAAAATCATACCCTTATGATAAACTTTGCCTTGCAACAGGTTCAAAGCCTTTTGTTCCGCCAATGGAAAATGTTGACGGTAAAGATAATGCAGTAACTTTCCTTGATTTAGCATCTGCAAAAGAGCTGAAAAAGCTTGCAAATGAAAATACAAAAGCGGTAGTTATCGGTGCAGGTCTTATCGGTATGAAAGCTGCCGAAGGACTTGTAAAAATATGCAAGAGTGTTGATGTTGTTGAACTTGCACCAAGAGTTCTTCCGTCAATTCTTGATAAAACATCTGCCCGCCAGGTAAAAAAGCATTTAGAAAATAACGCAATTAAATTTCATCTTGAAAATACAGTTGTTAAAGCGCAGTCAAAGGGTAAGCACATTACAGGCGTGACTCTTAAAGACGGAAAAGTGTTAAAATGCGATTTGCTTGTACTTGCAGTCGGTGTAAGACCTCAAACCGAACTTGCCGAAAAAGCCGGACTTGAAGTAAACAGAGGTATTATTACAGATATTCATACAATGCAAACAAGTGATAAAGATATTTATGCGGCAGGAGATTGCACCGTTTCGGTTGATATGCTTGACGGTTCAAAGAGAATTATTGCTCTTTGGCCTAATGCTGTGCAGCAGGGTAGAGTTGCCGGCAATCAAATGGCTTGCGAAAGCGAAGTTGTAAACGGTACTTATTCAGTCAATGCAATTGACTTTTTCGGACTTCGCATTTGCACCTGCGGTCTTATAAATGCACAGGGCGAGCAGTATAGTGATAAAATCAAATCTGACGGTGATGTTTATAAAAGGCTTGTTTTTGAGGGTAATAAACTCGTAGGCTTTGTGCTTATCAATTCAAGCGAAAATGCCGGTATTTATACAAATCTTATTTCAAATAAAGTTGACCTTAATTCACTTGAGGGTGATATTATGGATACACCGTCAATATTTATGTTTGATAAAGAAACAAGAATTCAAAAATTGAGAGGGGGCATTTTGTTATGATTATCGAAGCAGGGCTTACTCGATACGAAGCAGTAAATGAAGAAATTGAAAAACAACTTAAAAAGCAAAACAAAGTTACTGTTAAAGATGTTAACGGCCAGCGATATATCGGTTGCGCTCTTGATGAGGGTAAAACCGTTGAAGTTTACGGTACGCCGGGCAATGATATGGCTTGCTATTTAAATGGCGGCAGAGTTGTTGTTTACGGTAATTGCCAAGATGCAGTCGGCAATACAATGGGCGGCGGCGAAATCGTAGTTCACGGCCATTCGGGTGACGCTATGGGCTATGGTATGCGTGACGGTCAAATTTACATTCGTGATAATGTGGCTTGCCGCGGCGGTATTCATATGAAAGAATTTAGGCAAATGCGTCCGGTTCTTGTTATCGGCAAAAATGCAGGTTCATTCCTCGGTGAATATATGGCGGGCGGTACTATTGTTCTTCTCGGCCTTGATATGAAAAGGGGAGAAAAGCTTTTCGGCACTCACTGCGCTTCGGGTATGCACGGCGGCAAAATTTTTGTTCGCGGCTCTTTTCCAAAGGAAAATATCAGCGATAATATTAAGGTTCAAAATCTTGAAGAAACTGATAAAAAAGAACTTGATATGTATATTAAAAAGTATTGCAAATTCTTTAATGCCGATTATGACACCATTATGGCAAAGCCTTTTAAAAAGCTTGTTCCGGCATCATCCCGCCCATATGCAAATCTTTATACACCAAACTAAATAAATATAATCAAAAGCACCGAGATTCATAATCGTGAACTCGGTGCTTTTGCAGTGTTGCAAATTTTGACTTTAAATGATACAATATAAAAGTAAATATTTTGTTTTTACAGGAGGTTAATTATGAAAAAAATTATTAGTTTATTTATATCTTTAGTTATGCTTTTAAGTATAACTGCCGGTCTTAATTTAACAGTAAATGCTGAAACTTTAACAGGCAAATGTGGTGAAAATGTAACCTATTCGCTTGATACCTCAACAGGTGAGCTTGTTATCAGCGGTACAGGTGACATGACTGATTACTCTTTATATATTTATGCTCCTTGGCATTCTAATAGCAGTTCAATAAAAACAGTAACAATTTCAAGTGGCGTAACAAGTATTGGCAATGATGCATTTTCTGATTGCACAAGCTTAACAAGTGTAACAATACCTAATAGCGTAACAAGTATTGGGGATTATGCATTTTCTGAATGTTCAAGCTTAACAAGCGTAACAATCCCTGACAATGTAACAAGTATTGGTGAGAATGCATTTTATGATTGTAACAATTTAACAAGTGTAACAATTCCAAACAGTGTAACAAGTATTGGTGAGAGTGCATTTGATGGTACAGCATATTACAATGACATATCAAACTGGGAAAATAACGAAGTATTGTATATTGGTAATCATTTAATTAAAGTTAAAACTACAATAAGAGGAGATTATTCAATAAAAGAAAACACAATTTGCATTGCCGATAGTGCATTTGGTGGTTGTGACAATTTAACAAGTGTAACAATACCTGACAGCGTAACAAGTATTGGTGATGAGGCATTTCATTATTGCGAGAGCTTAACAAGTGTAACAATCCCAAACAGCGTAACAAGTGTTGGTGATGGTGCATTTTCTGAATGTTACAATTTAACAAATATAACTGTTAACAGCAATAATAATTATTATTCATCAAAAGACGGTGTTTTATTTGACAAAAACAAAACTACTCTTATACAATATCTAAGCGGGAATACAAGAACATCTTATACAATTCCTAATAGCGTAACAAGTATTGGTAATTATGCATTTTATCATTGTGACAATTTAACAAGTGTAACAATCCCAAACAGCGTAACAAGTATTGGCGATAGTGCATTTGAGGGTTGCTCAAGCTTAACAAGTGTAACAATCCCAAACGGCGTAACAAGTATTGGTGTTTGTGCATTTTCTGAATGTTACATAACAAGTGTAACAATAGGTAACGGCGTAACAAGTATTGGTGATGGTGCATTTTATTCTTGTGACAATTTAACAAGTGTAACAATCCCAAACAGTGTAACAAGTATTGGTGATCGTGCATTTGAACGTTGTTACAATTTAACAAGTATAACCGTTAACAGCAATAATAACAATTATTCATCACAAGACGGCGTTTTATTTAACAAAAACAAAACTACTCTTATACAATATCCAATCGGGAATACAAGAACATCTTATACAATCCCCAACAGCGTAACAAGTATTGGTAATGATGCATTTTATGATTGTGACAATTTAACAAGTGTAACAATCCCAAACAGCGTAACAAGTATTGGTGTTTGTGCATTTTCTGAATGTTACATAACAAGTGTAACAATAGGTAACGGCGTAACAAGTATTGGTGATGGTGCATTTTATTCTTGTGACAATTTAACAAGTGTAACAATCCCAAACAGTGTAACAAGTATTGGTGATCGTGCATTTGAACGTTGTTACAATTTAACAAGTATAACCGTTAACAGCAATAATAACAATTATTCATCACAAGACGGCGTTTTATTTAACAAAAACAAAACTACTCTTATACAATATCCAATGGGAAATACAAGAACATCTTATACAATTCCAAACAGCGTAACAAGTATTGGTGATAGTGCATTTAATTTTTGTTACAAATTAACAAGTGTAACAATTCCAAACAGCGTAACAAGTATTGGTGATTTTGCATTTGAAGATTGTTCAAGTTTAACAAGTGTAACAATCCCAAATAGCGTAACAAGTATTGGAAGGTATGCATTTCATCGTTGTGACAATTTAACAAGTGTAACAATACCAAATAGTGTAACAAGTATTGGTGATCATGCATTTGGATATAACTTTGCTGATGAAAGAGTTAAGGGTTTTACAATTTACGGAACACTTGGTACCGAAGCTGAAAGATATGCAAATGACAATGGATTTACTTTTATGGATGTTGCAAGTAAACCGAGTGAACCGTCGACTGAGCCTACAACTCAGCCAACGACTCAACCGACTCCACAGCCAAGTGTACCCGCAACTCAGCCAGAGCAAACTACACAGGCTCAAAGCAAACCTGCTCAAAAGTCAAAATCAACCAAGATTAAAAAGGTAAAGGGTAGCAAAAAAGCTATTGCAGTACAATGGGTAAAAACTAAAGGTGTTAAAGGTTATCAAATTCAAGTTGCAACAGACAAGAAATTCAAGAAAAATAAAAAGACTGTAAATATCAAGAAGCAAAAGACAACCAAAACGACTGTTAAAAAGCTTAAGGCAAAGAAAAAGTATTATGTAAGAGTTCGTACATATAAAATAGTGAACGGTAAAAAGGTTTATTCTTCTTGGTCAAAGGTTAAGAGTGTTAAAACTAAATAAAAGTAAATGGAGAACAATTGTAAAATATTGTTCTCCATTTTGTTATGTAAATTATTTGTTTATATTATTGCAAGTAGTATTTTATTGTGATATAATACGCAAAACAGAAAAAATTTTATAATTTTGGGAGTAGGGTTAATGTTTAACAGTCTTCACGAAGAATGTGGTGTATTCGGCATTTTTGAAAACAAAACAACTTATGTGGCTCATTCAGCTTATCTTGCACTTTATGCGCTTCAGCACAGGGGTCAGGAAAGCTGCGGTATTGCTGTAAATGATGACGGTGTGTTTAGGCATCATCGCGGTGACGGTCTTGTTCCCGATGTGTTTACAAGTGAAAAGCTTGATACACTCGGTACAGGTAATATGGCAATAGGCCATGTAAGATATTCTACCACCGGCGGTAAAAGTGTTAATAATATTCAGCCGCTTGTTATTCGCCATATTAAAGGTAATCTTGCCCTTGCGCATAACGGTAACCTTGTAAATGCACATGATATAAGAAAAACTTTTGAACTTAAGGGCGGTATTTTTCACGGTACTTCAGATACCGAATCTATTGCTTATTCAATTGTTTCGGCTCGTCTTACAAGTAAAAGTACGGAAGAAGCTATTGAAAAGATAATGCCTACGCTTAAAGGTGCATATTCTTGTGTTGTAATGACTGCAACAAAGCTTATTGCTTTTCGTGACCCTAACGGCTTTCGTCCTCTTTGCCTTGGTAAAACAGAAGGCGGTGGATGGATTGTTTCATCCGAAAGCTGTGCGCTCGATACTTTGGGTGCAGAGTTCGTTCGTGATATTAGGCCGGGTGAAATTGTTGTGATCAGCACAGAAGGTGTTAAATCAATTGATACCCATTGTACCCAAAAAGGCCATATTTGCGTATTTGAATATATATATTTCGCTCGCCCGGATTCTGTTATTGAGGGTTCATCTGTTCAGCAGGCAAGAATGAGGGCAGGTAAGTTTTTGGCAGAGGAGCATCCGGTTGATGCTGATATAGTTATCGGCGTTCCTGATTCGGGGCTTGACGCTGCTTTGGGCTATGCAAATGCCAGCGGTATACCTTACGGTATCGGATTTATTAAAAACAGATATATCGGCAGAAGCTTTATTCAGCCAACTCAAGGTCAGCGCCGTGATGCAGTAAGAATTAAGCTTAATGTTGTCAAAGAAAATATTAAAGGTAAAAGAGTTATTATGATTGATGACTCAATAGTGCGTGGTACAACCTGTGCGCGAATTGTAGGCCTTTTGCGTGAAGCAGGTGCTAAAGAGGTACATATGAGAATATCATCGCCTCCGTTTAAATATCCTTGCTTCTTTGGTACTGATGTTGACAGCCAAGAAAATCTTATTGCCTGCCAGTTTGACACTGTTGAAGAAATTGCTAAAGAAATCGGTGTTGATTCATTGGGCTATCTTTCAGTTGAAGCTACGCATAAGCTTGCTGAAAATACAGATTTTGATTATTGTGACGGTTGCTTTACCGGTAAATATCCTATTGAAGTTCCAAAGGAACAGCCAAAGGATAAGTTTGAAGAAAAGCTGAATAAATTTTCAGCATATTATCAGGTTCTTGACTAATCTTGGAGAGGTTAATTATGAGTGACAGATTAAATTCAATTCTGTCAAAGCTTGTAACATCTATTGAGGGCGTTAAAGATGAAAAGGAAATGCTGCTGAGACTTATAATAGGCTTGGCAGTATTTTTGTTACTTGCTTTGTTTAGAAAACAGATTTCAAAAGCTATCGTTTGGCTTTGTACAAAAACTATTGCAAGAAAAAGTGATGTTGCACAAAGGGCACTTGTTGACGCACTTTCTGTTCCGCTTTCGTTTTTTATTTTTGTATTCGGTATTTATATTTCTACCGAAATTATTGCGCCGAGCGGTGAAATTCGCAATCCCGTTTTGATTATCTTTAAACTCGGTGTGATTTTTTCTATATCTTGGTTTTTAATAAATTTCATAAACAGTGATTTTTCATTTGTACTCAGCGATGATGATTCCAAAACTAAAAAAACAGCGGTGAATTTCATCTCTAATTTGATTAAGATATTTATTATTGTTTTATCATCGCTTCTTATGCTTGAACAGTTTGGCATAAGTGCTACAAGAGTTTTTGCCGCACTCGGTATCGGCGGTGTTGCAGTTGCGTTTGCTTGTAAAGATGCAGTTGAAAATCTTTTGTCCGGATTTATTATTATTTATGATAAACCTTTTGAAGTTGATGATTTTATTAAAATTGATAATGAAGCAGGGCAGGTTGAAGAAATTAAAATTCGTACAACCAGGCTTAGAATGACTGACGGCAGCCAAAAAATTTATCCTAATACCACTGTGGCAAATTCTGCTATAATCAATCTTTCCCGTATGTCACATCGCCTTATAAATGAAAACTTGGGCATCGAATATAAACATTCTTCAAAAGAAATTAACGCTTTTTGCTCAAAACTTAAAGAACTTATTCTTTCTTATGATGAAAGTGACAAATCTGATGTTCGTGTGAATTTTACTGATTATTCCGATTCTTCGCTTGATATTGAAGTTTTCTTTTATGTTGATATTCCTTCGCTTCAGGATTACCTTACCTTTAAATCAAAATTTAATTGTGATGTCAAAACTATTGCGGATGATATGAATATTGATTTTGCCTTTACTTCCCGTTCCGTATATTTTGCAAATGAACTTGAAGTTAAAAATAATGCTAAATAAATGTTGCTTTTTTTGCTTTGGTAGGTTATAATATCAAAGCAATATTTGCAGATGTGTCCGAGCTGGCCGAAGGAGCACGATTGGAAATCGTGTAAGTCTTTAACGAGGCTTCTGGGGTTCGAATCCCCACATCTGCGCCATCGTCGTCACGGACTGCATATCGTTCGTGACGACTTTTTTATTTCAAAAAAGTCATCAGCTCACTCATTTCGTCGTTCCTCCTCTCCCCAAAAAGCTTACGCTTTTCGGGGACCCCGATATTTGTTTTTGTTGTAAAGATAGGGATTCGAACAGGGCAATTCGAAGAATAGAAACAGTCCGGTGGACTGTTTCGTTGCCCGCGGGCGTGCCGAAGAAAGCTTTAGCTTTCAATGGGCGAATCCCCACATCTGCGCCATCGTCGTCACGGACTGCATATCGTTCGTGACGACTTTTTTATTTCAAAAAAGTTATCAGCTCGCTTATTTAATGAGATATAACTTTTATTTCTTTCTTATTTGCTATATAATAGGCAAGAGGTGACGATATGGATAAGCTTTTTAATCTTCAAAAAAATATGATGGAATATTACAAGGGTGATGCTAAAAGAATACAGCATTTTACCAAAGTTCACTCATTTGCAAAATTTATCGGTTTGGGTGAAAATCTTGATGAGCATACACAGTTTATTTTGGAGTCTGCCGCTTTAACGCACGATATAGGAATTAAAATTTCCGAGGAAAAGTATGGCGACTGCAATGGTAGACACCAAGAAATTGAAGGCCCTGCCGAAGCTGAAAAAATGTTAAATGTGCTTGACTATGACGGGGAAGATATAAAACGCATTTGTTATTTAATTTCACATCATCATACATATAAAGATATTGATGCAATAGATTTGCAAATACTTATTGAAGCAGACTTTCTTGTTAACTTATATGAAGATAATGCCACGATTGGTGCAATAAATACAGCATTTAGCAAGATTTTCAAAACAAATACGGGCAAATATTTGTGCAAAGTAATGTATAATTTGGAAACTTGAAAAAATGCTTGATTTTTCTTTTCGTGTTTGTTATAATTAAAACATCAATTTAGCGTGGCAAAGCGTTAATGTGAAAAATCACGAAAGTAGGATTTAAAGATGAAAAAGTTTTTATCAGTTATTTTAGCACTTGCAATGGTTGCCTGTGTAGTTGCGGGATTTGCAGGCTGCTCAAAATCAGGAAAAGATGAGAATGCGGCTTCTTCAACAAGTCAGAGTGATTCAACTGTTAAAACAGTCGCAGACCTTGATAAAGTTAAGGATGCAAATAAGCTTGTTATCGGTATTACAGATTATGAACCTATTGATTACCAAGATAAAGACGGTAAATGGATTGGTTTTGATGCTGACCTTTCAAGAGCAGTTGCTCAAAAAATGGGTATTGATGTTGAATTTGTAGTTATCAACTGGGATAATAAGTTTATTGAACTTAATTCAGGTACAATTGACTGTATTTGGAACGGTATGACTGTATCAGATTCAGTTAAAACAAACTGTGACATTTCTGATGCTTATGCAGGTAACAGCCAGGTTGTAGTTATGAAGAAAGATTCACTTTCAAAGTATGCTGATGCAGATGCTATCAAAAATGCTAATTTAACTATCGCAGTTGAAAAAGGCTCTGCAGGTGAGGCAGAAGCAAAGAAGCTTTCAAAAAATGTTGTTTCACTTTCAGCTCAGTCAGATGCACTTAAAGAAGTAAAATCAGGCACAGCAGATGCTTGTATTATTGACTCAACAATGGCTAACTCAATGACCAAAGAGGGAACAGATTTTTCAAACCTCGGTTATTCTGTTTCTCTTACAACTGAAGAATATGCGGTAGGCTTCAGAAAAGGTTCTGACCTTACAGCAGAAGTTAACAGAATTCTTGGCGAACTTAAAACAGACGGTACAATGGATAAGCTTTCAAAGCAGTACGGTGTTAACCTTGCTAAATAATTCTAATAATTTTTAACATTGTAATATTTGTCAGGCAGAGGGCTTTCAATGCTCTCTGCCTAATTTGCTGAATAGCAGTAATGATTTTGGGAGGAAATATGTATGGGAACATCGTTTTGGCAGATAACCCTTGAACTTTTAAAAGGTTTTTGGGTGAACTTCAAGCTTTTCGGTATAACCCTTGTTTGCGCTTTGCCTTTAGGACTTATATTGAGTTTCGGCTCAATGTCTAAATTTAAGCCGATTAAATATCTTGTTAAATTACTTGTTTGGATAATTCGCGGTACACCGCTTATGCTTCAAATCATAGTTGTATTTTACGGTCCGGGTCTTCTTTTCGGTATGCAAGTTGGCAATGATTACCGTTTTAAAGCCGCTGTTATAGCGTTTATTATTAACTATTCTTGCTATTTTTCGGAAATTTACCGTGGCGGTATAGAAAGTATACCTAAAGGTCAGCAGGAAGCCGGGCTTGTGCTTGGCATGACTAAAAGCCAGATATTTTTTAAAGTTACACTTTTGCAAGTTATTAAAAATATTGTGCCGCCTATGAGTAATGAAATTATTACCCTTGTTAAAGATACTTCTCTTGCAAGAACTATTGCTATTATTGAAGTTATCCGTGTCGGTGAAGATTATATTACATCTTCAGGTCTTTTCTGGCCGCTGTTTTATACAGGTGCGTTTTATCTTGTATTCTGCGGAATTCTTACTATTCTTTTCGGCCAAATTGAAAAGAAACTCAGTTATTTTAATTCTTAAGGAGGTTAAGCTTTATGGCATTTTTAGAAGTAAACAATATCAAAAAAAGCTTTGGTAAAAATGAAATACTCAAGGGTATAAGCTTTGACCTTCAAAAAGGTGAAGTTCTCTCAATTATAGGCTCTTCGGGTTCGGGCAAAACAACACTTCTTCGCTGTATTAACTTTCTTGAATTTGCCGAGGAGGGAACTGTTAAGGTTAACGGAGAAGTTATTTATAACGGTGAAACAGATAAAAAGCTTAAAGAAAAAGATTTGCGAGAGAAAAGGCTTCATTTTGGTTTGGTATTCCAAGATTTTAATCTGTTTCCACAATATGATGTTTTGCAAAATCTTACTCTTGCTCCGTCTTTGCTTAAAATGGGAACTAAAGATGAACTTGAAGCTCAAGCAAGAGAAATTATAAAGAAAGTCGGCTTGGAAGACAGAATCAACCACTATCCTTGCCAGCTTTCAGGCGGGCAAAAGCAGCGTGTGGCTATTGCAAGAGCGCTTATGCTTAAACCGGATATTCTTTGTTTTGATGAACCTACATCTGCGCTTGACCCTGAACTTACCGGTGAGGTGCTTAAGGTTATTAAAAGTCTTAAAACAGGAAACAGCACAATGATTGTTGTTACTCACGAAATGGAATTTGCAAAAAATGTTTCTGATAAAGTTATATTTATGGCTGATGGTGTTATTGAAGAATACGGTGAGCCGCAAAAACTTTTTGAAAATCCAGAAAGTGATAAGCTTAAAACTTTTTTAAATAATGCACTCGATATATAATGTGAATCAGTGTTAATTATTGACGAAAAAGAATATTTGTGGTTTAATATAGATATATTTACTTTGTGTAATAAGAAAATATACAGGAGGAATAGGAATGGATTTAAAGAACATTATTAACAAAAAGGGTGAGTATGCAGATTATATGCTCAAAGAGATTACTCATATCTGCAAGGATATGGATAAGCGTGACCCGGGTTCAAAGGGTGAAAAGCAGGCTTGTGAGTATATGGCTGATGTGCTTAAAAATGAATGTGGCTGTGAAAGAGCCGATGTTGAAAGCTTTAAAGAAAATCCGGGTTCGTTTTTCGGTTGGATTTATTTCACAATCACTTTTGTTTTAGCTGCAATCGTACTTTTCTTTTTCTGCCCGATTATTTCGGCTTTGCTTATTGTGTTAGGACTTGCAATCGTTCTTTTGGAATTTGGATTTTACAAAAAATGTGTTGATAGATTTTTCCCTGAAAAAACAGGACATAATGTAACCGCAGTAAAAAAATGTTCAGGCGAAGTTAAACGCCGCATATTTTTTAACGGTCACCCTGACGCCGCTTGGGAATGGCCTGTAAACTATGCTTTGGGCGGTGTTGGCTTTGAAGCACACGCTATTATTTGCGGTATCGGTGCCGTTTATTATCTTGTTCTTTCAATTTTGGCAACTGTTAAAAATGCAGCTTTCGGTATGATTGGCTCTGATACCAATCTTTTCAAAATGGCATTGTGGGGACTTATCTTTGTTCCTTTCCTTGTCGGCCTTTATTGGATGTGGAATGAAAAGAGAATAGTTGACGGTGCTAATGATAACCTTTCAGGTTGCTATATGGGTATCGCTGTTCTTAAAGCACTCGCAGACGAGGGAATAACTCTTGAAAATACAGAAGTAGGCGTTATTCTTTCAGGCAGTGAGGAAGCCGGACTTCGCGGTTCAAAAGCTTGGTGTGAAGCACATAAGGGTGAATTTGATGATGTTCCTACGATTATTCTTTCTTATGATACAATTCACGACCCTAAATATCTTATGACAAATTATCGTGACCTCAACGGTACTGTTAAGGTTGATAAGGCTGTATCTGATTTATTTATGGAATCTGCCGCTGACCTTAATATTCCTTGTAAAAAAGGTTGGGTTCCGCCACTCGGCGGTGCTACCGATTCGGCAGCATTTGCACAGGCAGGCTTCCGCGCTACCGGTATAACAGGTCTTAACCATAAGCTTGAAGATTATTATCACACAAGAAGAGATACATATGATAATATGAACCTTCAAGGCCTTGCAGATTGCTTTGCAATCAGTGTTAAGGCACTTGAAAAATTTGATAACGGTAAAGAAGTTTAATATAAAAAGCGATGAAGAAAAATCAAATTCTTCATCGCTTTTTTTTAGTCATTTATCATTTTTCCGTCAATGCTGATTGTTACAACTTGCCACGGTAAAAATTTACCGCTTTGCTTAATGGCTTCTTTTGCCGCATATTCAAGTCCGCCGCAGCAAGGCACTTCCATACGCACAATCGTTATGCTTTTGATATTGTTTTGCTTAATTATTTGAGTAAGTTTTTCGCTGTAATCAATATCATCAAGCTTCGGACAGCCGATAATCGTAATTTTGCCTTTCATAAATTCATTGTGCATATTTGCATAGGCATATGCAGTACAGTCAGCCGCAATAAGCAAATTTGCATTATCAAAATACGGCGCGTTTACAGGTACAAGCTTTATTTGGCAAGGCCATTGACCGAGCTGTGATTTATTGAAGCTTGCAGCACTTTCTTCAATATCTTCACTTAATCTGTTAAAAGTGTGTGCCATACTTGATGGGCAAGTGTGAAAAACTTCTTTTTTATCTTGCTTCTTTTTCATATTTGCTTCAACAGCTTCTCTGTCATATTCAAGCGCTTCCCTTTCAACAAATGTGATAGCACCGGTAGGGCAGGTCGGCAGGCAATCGCCGAGTCCGTCGCAATAATCATCACGCAAAAGCTTTGCCTTTCCGTTTACCATTGCAATTGCACCCTAGTGGCACGCATTTGCACAAGCACCGCAACCGTTGCACTTGTTTTCATCTATTTGAATGATTCTTCTAATCATATAAACAACTCCAAAATTAAATTCACATCTAATGTGTGGTCTGATTATATCAAATAAAAATCGAATTCGCAAATAAAAATCATAAATTATTCCAAAGTAAGTTTTACCATTTACAGCGGTGATACGGGGTGAATGTTATGGTCGTCATAAGGGCTGAAATGTGAAAGTTCTTTATCAATCAGTGTCGTTCCTCTGCCAATGCAGTAACTGCCGTATCTGTCTTTAATCAATTCAACCGCAGTATCAATTTTTTCTAACTTTTCTCTTTTTTCAATTGTTTTTGAAAAATCAAATTGCGAAATAAAATCGAAATCAAAATCGGTAACTGTTATTCCCAAACTTCTTATCGGCAATTTCCAATCATAATTGGCAATAAAAAGCCGCATTGCATTTTCTATCAGTTCGCCGCTTACATTTGTGGGTGCAGGCAGTTTGCATTGCCTTATGAAACTGCCGAGATTTTTATCTCTTACATAAATTGAAAGTGTTGTACCTTTTAATCCGAGGTTTCTCATTCTTCTTGCAACACTTTCTGCCAAAACCGTAAATATTATTTTTACATCTTGCACATTTTTTAAATCTCTTATGGTTGTGGTGGCATTTCCTATACTTTTAATATCTCTTTCAATATCCTTGTGCCTGACGGGTGACATATCTTCGCCGCGCGCATACCTTCTTAAAAGTATGCCGTTTTTGCCGAGAATGTTTTTTAAAAAAGCTTCGTTGCTGTTTGCCAAGTCACCAAGTGTATATATTCCGTATTGATTAAGCTTTCTTGTTGTTGCCGGGCCTACCATTATCATATCACTGCATTTTAACGGCCAAACAATTTTTTTAAAGTTCTTTTTTGTTATAACTGTCATAGCGTTTGGCTTTCTGTAATCCGAACCGAGCTTTGCAAAAATTTTGTTGTAGCTTACGCCGACACTTACAGTTATTCCGACTTCTTTTCTTACTCGCTCTTTAATTTCAAATCCTATTTCACGCCCGTTTTTAAACCAGTCGCCGCTAACATCAATCCAGCTTTCGTCAAGCCCGAAAGGTTCAATTAAATCGGTGTAATCTTCTAAAATGCTTCGTACTTTTTTTGAAAATTCGATATAGGTAGGGAAGTTAGGCGTAACTATAATTAAGTCCCTGCATTTTTGCTTTGCTTTCCATATCGGCTCACCTACCGTTAATCCGTATTTTGACGCTATTTCATTTTTTGTGAGTATTATTCCGTGCCTGCTTTCTTCATCTCCGCCGACTGCTACGGGTTTATCTCTTAATTCAGGGTGCAAAAAGCATTCGACGCTTGCATAAAATTTATTACAGTCGATATGAAGTATTTGTCTTTCCATAATATAAAAATGTTCCTTACATCATCAATAGAATATTTGTTCTAACACACGCATTATAAAACAAATGTTCTATAATGTCAATGGCATATTATGGTGAGTACAAATTTTATCACTTGACGGTGAGTAGCTATTAAGTTATACTAACTATTGTATGTGGTTAATAAATTTATAGGTGAAAATATGATTTACGATATAGCAAATTTAAAAGTTGAGATAAAAAACGAAAATGGAAGAACTGAAAAGCAGGCAATTCCCTATCTTGCTCAAAATCAAGATGAAAAAAATATTGATATTACAATTGATGTTGATGAAAAAAGGGTGCTTCAGGCTATGAAAGAACATCCGGAACTTGTGCAGGACGATTGGGAATATATGCTTACCGGCTCTGATTTTTATACCGAACTTATTAAATATAATGGTATACTTCTTCATTCTTCGTGTGTCGTGGTTGATGATTATGCCTATGTTTTCTCGGCTGACAGCGGAACGGGCAAGTCTACACATACACAGCTTTGGCTTGAACATTTCGGCGATAGGGCATATATACTTAATGATGATAAGCCGGCTATAAGATTGATTGACGGTAAAGTTTATGCTTGCGGTACTCCTTGGAGCGGAAAGTATGATTACTCAACACCTAAAATAGTTGAACTTGCAGGTATTTGCTTTCTTCAGCGAAGCGAAACTAATTGGATAAAAAAAGCTGAAACAGGCAAAGCGGTTTTTAATATATTTTCACAAACTGTGCATAAAATCAGCGCTTCGAGAATGGAAAGTCTTTTTGATGTGCTTGAGCAGATCTTTGCAAAAGTTCCTATTTATGATTTTGGATGTAATATTTCAGATGAAGCTGTTTTAACATCCTATAATGCAATGAAACCGAAAAATAAAAAAGAAGTGAAAGTATAAAACTTTCACTTCTTTTTTTATTAAAAAATCCACCCAGCCGCCGCCTGCTGACAATAACCTGCTCTCTTAGCAGGTGGGTTATGCTCTCGTCACTTTGTGCTACCAGCGTCCTTATAAATAAGGGAGGTCTGCATTCCCGTTTCAAAGAAGTCAAATCCCTAAAAAAACGTGTTCGGGTTACTAAAGCTGACGGTTGTCGAGAAGGGCAGATTCTAATGATTATTATTACTGTTCAGGTTCAAAATATTCAACATCGTATTTTTCTTCAATTTTTTGCATAAGAATATCGGAAACCTGTTCATATTCCATTTCATCTTCAATTTCGATGAGGTATTCATCACCGTTATCATCTGTTTGAACTTTAAGAGTGATTACTTCAAAGTCACCATCAACAATATCTTCATCTGTTTCATTATATTTGGTAATGGCAACATATACATCGTCATCAGTTTCATATCTTTCAAGAAGTTCAAAAAGAAGCTCATTTCCGTCATCATCTGTCACGCTGATAATGTCCGGTTCATAATATTCTTCGTTTTCAGCCATAATTCAGCCTCCTTAATTTAATTACCTGTAATATTATATCTGTTTTGCGCTATATAGTCAATAGAATTGAGAATAATTTAACAATTGTTAATCATTGCTAAAAAAATATAAAAATGTTTAAAAAAACTATTGACAATTAACAATAAGCGTGCTATTATGTAGATGAACAAAAGAGATAGACACAAAGGCTTAAGAGAGGAAAACTTGAGGTAAGGAAAAGCCAAAAATCTCTATCACTAACTTGTTTAAATTACGAAAGGAGGCTTGTCCGATGGATATTGAACCAGGTCAGACAAGCACCCGAAAAGTAACCCAATAAAATAACGGATTAAATGTATCGGCAGGAGTAAAACGGAATTACTTACGGATACAAGCTTTATGAAGTATGAATTAAAAGTTATTTGGCAGAATTGGTAAATTACTATCGGGTGCGTAAAAACTTAATAGTAAAGGTATATATTGATTATCCTGCCAATAATCTGTGGCGTATAAGCCATATAAAAATAATTTTAAAGAGGTATAGTCCAATGGGTTAGTAAGTTAATCTAAATACTAAAACTTAATAATTAGTAATTTAGAATAGGTCATTAAATATATGAGATATAGACCGATGTACTAATCAATTCAATTATAAGATTTAAAATTTAATAATTAACAAATAAATTCAAGGCTCTCAACCGTTAGGTTGAGAGCCTTTTGCATATGTATTATAATTATCTATTCATCAATCGGTAAATTATTGATTTTGCTTTCACCGAAAATCCTTATTCCGTGTTCATATAACATTTGTGCAGTAATTCCGTTGCCATATGTTAGATTTCCGGTAAATGTACCGTCATATATTTTGCCGAAACCGCAAGAGGGACTTCTTTCTTTCAGAACTGCGATTTGGCAACCTGTTTCTTCTGCAATATATAATGATTTTTCTGCCCCGTCAAAGAAAAAATCGGTTAAATCTTCGCCGTTTTTGGAATATACTTTTCCGTCTTTTATTTCGCTCGGCATTCTCGGGCTTGGTAATCCGGAAAAAGTTTCCGGGCAAATCGGAATTAAGGTGTGCTTTTCACCAAGTTTAATGACATCTTCGTTTTTGTTATTGCCGCCGTTATATTTGCAGTTTTCGCCAAGCAGGCAGGCACTTACTAAAATTTTCATCTATTTTCTCCTTTTTGAAATCAAAATAAAGAAGGTTAAAACAAATAAAACCAAGATTACCGCTAAAATCAGCATAAGCGGTTTTGAAATAAACGGTATTTTACCCGCTATACCGATTAAAGTTGCGATAAGCATAAAAAATACTATAAATATGATTACCAAAATTGCGATTTTTTTATTATTCATATTATCACCAAAAGCATAATACCACAATATTTAAGATAAGTCTACACTTTGATGTAAAGTATATTTCTTTACATATATGCAATATATACAAATATACTGCTTTATACATACCGCATTTTTTATATAAACAATGAAAATATTAAAATTTGGTGTCAAATTATAAAGAATAGTTGCAAAAAATGTAATTTAGTAATAATATATACACACATTATTATTAAATGCGTTTTTCGGTGGTATAAAATATGGATTTGTTAAAAAAGAAGATATTAGAAGAAGGCGAAGTTTACGAGGGCAATATCCTTAAGGTAGACGGATTTTTAAATCACAGAATTGATATTCCTTTTATGCAGGAAGTTGCCAAAGAATTTCACCGTCTGTTTAAAGATGAAGGTGTTAATAAAATCCTTACTATCGAAGCTTCGGGTATAGCTATCGGTGCTCTTGTTGCACAGGAATTCGGCTGCCCGCTGGTTTTTGCTAAAAAAACTAAAACTAAAAATATTGCCGGTGATGTTTACACTTCAAAGGTTGAAAGCTTCACTCATGGCACTACATATGATATTATTGTATCAAAGCGATTTCTTGATGAAAATGATAAAATTCTTATTGTTGATGACTTTCTTGCAATCGGTAATGCACTTAAAGGTCTTATCAGCCTTGTTAATGACAGCGGTGCTTCACTTGCAGGTTGCGGTGTTGTAATTGAAAAAGGTTTTCAGCACGGTGGCGATGAACTCAGAAGCAAGGGTATTAAGGTTGAATCTCTTGCAATTGTTGAAAGTATGGACCACGAAACAGGTAAGGTTTATTTCAGAGACTAATCGCATTTTTATTTTGGTTATTCGGTGTTTTCACCTTATAATAATATTGATTTATTTGTACGGAGGTAAGACAAATGAAACTTACAAAGAAAATTCTTGCAGTTGTTCTTTCAGTTCTTTTTGTTGTAGGTGTGTTCGCAGGCTGTTCTGCAAACAATGCCGATGATAAAGGGGAAAAAACAAAGTCATCTGCAACATCAGACATGAAGGTTGGATTTATTTTCCTTCACGATGAGAACTCAACTTACGATAAGAACTTCATCACAGCTGCTGACGAAGCTTGTAAAACTCTCGGAATTGCTGATGAAAACAAGATTTACAAGACAAATGTTCCTGAAGGTCAGGAATGTGCCGAAGCCGCAGAAGACCTTGTTGACAAGGGATGCTCAATCATCTTTGCAGACAGCTTTGGTCATGAACCATACATCATTGAAGTTGCAAAGAAATATCCTGATGTTCAGTTCTGCCATTCAACCGGTACAAGAGCTCATACAGAAGGCGTTTCTAACTATCATAACGCATTCGCTTCAATTTACGAAGGCAGATACCTTGCAGGTGTTGCAGCAGGTATGAAGCTTAATCAAATGATTGAAAACGGCGAATTTGATGCTAAAGATGCTAAAATCGGTTATGTAGGTGCTTATACTTACGCAGAAGTTATTTCAGGCTATACTTCATTCTTCCTTGGCGCTCGTTCAGTTTGCCCAAGTGCAACAATGGAAGTTCAGTTCACAGGTTCATGGTATGATGAAGCTGCTGAAAAGGAAGCTGCTAATACTCTTATTGCAAACGGTTGTAAGCTTATCAGCCAGCACGCTGACTCAATGGGCGCACCGACTGCTTGTGAAAATGCAGGTGTTCCTGATGTATCATACAACGGTTCAACTGTAAGTGCTTGCCCTAACACATTTATTGTTTCTTCAAGAATCAACTGGGCTCCATATTATGAATATGCAATTAAGGCTGTTATGGACGGTAAAAAGATCGATGCTGACTGGACAGGTACTCTTGCTACTAACTCGGTTCTTCTTACAGATGTAAACGAAAAGGCTGCTGCTCCTGGTACTCAGAAGGCTATCGACGAAGCAAAGGCTAAGCTTGAAGACGGTTCTCTTCAGGTATTTGATACAGATACTTTCACAGTTGACGGCAAAAAGCTTGATAGCTACAAAGCTGATGTCGATACTGATGATAAGTACACACCTGATACAGAAGTAATTGAAGACGGTGCATTCAAGGAATCTAAATTCCGTTCAGCTCCATATTTTGATGTTAAGATTGACGGTATCAAGCTTCTTAACGAAAAAATGTAATTAAATTATAATTTGTTATAATTTACATATAAAACCCGTGGCCGTACCCTCAAAAGTACGGTCACGGTAGATTTGTTTTAAGTGATATTAAATTTTGCGGAGGCCAATATGAGTGATACTTTTGCAATTGAATTAAAAGGCGTCACCAAAGTTTTTGGGCAGATTGTTGCAAATAAAGATGTTAATCTGCAAGTAAAAAAAGGTGAAATTTTAGCCATTTTAGGCGAAAACGGCAGTGGTAAAACCACACTTATGAATATGCTTTCGGGCATTTATTTTCCTGATGAAGGTCAAATTTATGTAAACGGTGAAGAAGTTGTAATCAAATCACCGAGAGATGCGTTTAAATACGGAATCGGTATGGTACATCAGCATTTTAAACTTGTTGATGTTTTTACAGCTACCGAGAATATAGTTCTCGGTATTAACGATAAAGAAAAGTTTAATATTAAAAAAGCCGAAAAAAAGGTAAAAGAAATTACCGATAAATACGGTTTTGATATAAACCTTGAAAGTAAGGTTTATGAAATGTCTGTATCAGAAAAGCAGACTGTTGAAATTGTCAAGGTGCTTTACAGGGGCGCTCAAACTCTTATTCTTGATGAGCCTACTGCTGTACTTACACCTCAAGAAACTGAAAAATTATTTGATGTATTGCGTCGTATGAAAGAAGACGGAAAATCAATTATTATAATTACACATAAACTCCACGAGGTTATGGCACTTACCGACAGAGTTGCTGTTTTGCGTAAGGGCGAATATATTGGCACGGTAGATACAAAAACTGCTACCGAGCAGTCGCTTACAGAAATGATGGTCGGTAAAAAGGTATCACTTAATATTGAAAGAACAGCTCCTGTCAATCCGCAAGACAGAATTGAACTTAAAAATGTAACTACCCTTAATGCAGAGGGTGTTAAGGCAATTGATAACCTTTCATTTACAATAAGAAGCGGTGAAATTCTTGGCATCGCAGGCATTGCAGGCAGTGGCCAAAGGGAACTTCTTGAAACTATTGCGGGGCTTCAAAGGCCTGAAAACGGTGAAATTATTTATTATTCACCTGAAGGGGAAACAGTTGACCTTAAAGCTAAAACCCCAACTCAAATTAAAGAACTCGGCGTAAGACTTTCATTTGTACCTGAAGACAGGCTTGGTATGGGACTTGTAGGCAATATGGATATTATTGATAATATGATGCTTCGTTCCTATAAAAAAGGCAACAGTGCTTTTCTTGACCGTAAAGACCCTAAAAAGCTTGCAGAAAAAATTATTGAAAGCCTTGAAGTTGTTACACCTGGTGCAACAACACCTGTAAGGCGACTTTCCGGCGGTAATGTTCAAAAAGT
>ERZ827520.1965-NODE-1965-length-21020-cov-4.602576_pt1 | contig 21020 bp, 17 predicted proteins | sample MGYA00519581_ERZ827520 | MGnify/ENA primary metagenome ERZ827520 (study PRJEB31778, sample SAMEA3449339) | human gut metagenome | biome: human gut; feature: human-associated habitat; material: faeces | place: United Kingdom | collected 2010/2012 ...
CCCCATTCCTTAGTACAAGTATATCATACTTGTCTAACTAATGGGGTGCAGTTCACCAACGGTTGCGCGGCGGTTTGCAGTTTTATCAGCCGCTGTCGGAGAATCCTACGGCTCTGTTGGAATATCGCCGTGGCAAGCCATCAAACGAGGCCGTCTCTTATGCGCGGGTCCGGCGGCGCTTCGAAAGCGCTAGGGAAACGGCAAGGCCCAGCGCGCCGGCTGCCAGAACAGAGAAAGACAGGGCGGAACCGGAATCTCCCGTTGCCGGACTGGTCGGCTTGGCCGAAGCCGGCGTGGCGGTTGATACCGTGGCTTCAGTCGACGACGTGGCGCCGGGGACGGTGGAATCCGAAGGCTTGGCCAGCGTGGGGATCGTTTCGCTCCGCGTCAGCTGGCAGATCAGGCAGGTGAAGAGCTTTTCCCCTTCTTCGGTCTCGGTGGCGTCCCACAGAATTTCGCCGTTGTCCCATACATGGGCGGCCAGATCAAAGCGGAGTTCGGGGTCGTCGCCGCAGATGGCGGGATGCCAGTGCTGCTCCTCATCGCCGTCCCAAATGGCGTCCAGGTATAGATTTTCCGAAATGATCGCCTGGGATATGGAAACACTGGGATCGTCCGGAAGGGCGAGACCGCTTCCGTCCTCCTTCACAACGGCGGGAACATCGAAGAACTCGCCATCCTCGGTGGTGTAGAGGTACATATCCGCCGCTTCGATCGAGCCGTTCTCGCTTCCGGCGTTGTAGAAGGCGCAGGCGTTTTCGCTTTCCGGATTCGCCGCCGCCAGAATGGCGCCGCCGGAAACGGTCAGGCTGTTTTCGGTATAAACGCCGATGCAGGCGCTGTCGGCGGCGCCGGCAATGTCGCCGTCAAGCGAAATGCCGCTCAGGCCAACCACAAGACCGCCCTCAACCGTCACGTTTTTGCCGTAAAGCGCCTGACTGCCGGACGTTCCGCCCAGACCGGCGGCAGCCACCAGCATCCCACCGGAAACCGTTATGTCTCCGATGGCGCGGACGCCTGCGGAACGGCCGCCACCCTCCGCGCCGCCGGCCATCGTCACGATATTGCCGCCGCTGACGGCGATATCGCCGCCGGCCGCAATGCCGAGACAGTCGCCCTCCGCCACCGGGCCGACGATAACCATAACGCCGCCGGACTGGCTGTCGGTCAGATCAAACGTCAGATCGCCTGTACACTGAATGCCTTGGAGCGCTCCGGCAGGCTCTTCGTTTGCCAGAGTAATCATCAGGGTTCCTTCCCCTGTGATCGTCAGGTTCCCTTCGGCCTGAATCCCACAGCCGCTTGTTCCCGCGCCAGAAAGGAGGTTTCCGCCTTCACCTGCGAGCACCAGGGTGGAGTCCGCCGGCAGCTGAATGCCGAGAAGCGCGTCGTCTTCCTGCATCAACAGAAAGTCGCGGAGCGTCAGCGTTTTGTCCGCGGCGTTCCAGCTCCAGCCCTCGTCTTCGTTCGATTCGTCCTTAGTGAACGAAGCGCAGTTCAAGGGTTCAGTGCGCAGTACAGGCTCGTCTTCCTCTGCGGTAGCGGAAAGGGGAAGGGCGGCGAACAACAGGGCGGCCGCCAACAGGAGGGACAGCCGTTTTCCGGATTTTCGGCCGGAGAGGCGGGACATGTGGGGCATATGGGGCATTAACATGTTTTTGGCTCCTTTTTCTTATATTTTCCTGAAATTCTACCGCAATTCATTCTGAACATTATAGCGAATTGGATAAAATTTCAGGATAAAGTATAAGGCAACTGGAAGCGACTGTCAATAGAATTTAAAAAAATAACAAAAATGGATTGTTCTTCCTCTTTTTTGTTCCGTTTCATTCAGGTTAATTCAGGCCCTGCTCGCTTACCCGGTCAAACAGCCGGCGAACCTCTTCCGCCAGGGGGCGGTTTTCCGGCTTCACTAGCTCCGGGTCGGCGGCGATCAGGCTACGTGCTTCCGCCTGCGCGTCGAGGAAGAGGGGCATATCCCCGTTCAGGTCGGCAATTTTCAGGTCAGGCAGCCCATGCTGGCGGGAGCCAAAGAAATCTCCCGGCCCGCGCAGCTTCAGGTCCTCGTCCGCGATTTTGAAGCCGTCGTTGGTGGAGCACATTATCTTCAGCCGCCGGATCGCCTCCTCGTTTTTCGCGTCGGAGATCAAAATGCAGGTGGACCGGTATTGTCCGCGGCCCACCCGTCCCCGGAGCTGGTGGAGCTGCGCCAGCCCAAAGCGCTCGGCGTTTTCGATCACCATCAGCACAGCGTTCGGTACGTCCACACCGACCTCAATGACGGTGGTGGAAACTAGGATGGACAGCTCGTTTCGGGCGAAAGCGGTCATCACCCGCTCCTTTTCCGCCGGCTTCATCCGGCCGTGGAGCAGCCCGAGAGCATAGCCCCGGAAGGGGCCGGCGGCCAGCCTCCCGGCATATTCGGTCGCGCTGGCGAGATCGGCCTCTCCCGTCATTGCATCCTCGCTCTCTTCGACGAGGGGGCAGACGATATAGGCCTGCCGCCCCTCCGCAATATGCTTTTTGATGTAATTGTAGGCCCGTTCCCGCTTGTCTCCCCGTACGGCGTAGGTTTCGATCGGCTGTCGTCCGGGCGGCAGCTCGTCCAGAACCGAAACGTCGAGGTCACCGTAGATGATCAGGGCGAGGGTGCGGGGAATGGGAGTGGCGGACATGACCAGCATATGGGGATTCACCCCCTTGGCCGCGAGCTTCGCCCGCTGTCCGACGCCGAAACGGTGCTGTTCATCGGTCACCACCAGGCCGAGCTTTTGAAAAGCGACGCCGTTCGAGAGCAGGGCATGCGTGCCGACGACCAGGTCGATCCGTCCGTCCGCCAGCCGGGCGAGGACGTCCTTTTTTTCAGCGGCGGGCTGGGAGCCGGTGAGCAGCCCCACCCGCACGCCGCCCGGACCGAGAAGGGAGGAGAGGGAGCGGGCGTGCTGCTCAGCCAGAATTTCAGTAGGCGCCATCAGCGCCGCCTGCCAGCCGTTTCGAATCGCGGTGTAAGCCACCCCGGCCGCGACGGCGGTTTTGCCGCTTCCCACGTCCCCCTGTACCAGCCGGCTCATGGGGTGGGAGCCCCGCATATCCCCCACGCAGTCGGCGATTGCCCGGCGCTGCGCCCCGGTGGGTGAAAAAGGCAGGAGGGCGTAGAAAGCCTCCGTATGATCGGTTTCTATCACAGCGGCGTTTTCACTGCGGGAGCGGCCTTTCAGGCGAAGCAGCCCGAGCTGGAGAATCAGAAGCTCCTCAAACACCAGCCGTTTGCGGGCGACCGCGAGCGTTTCCCCGCTGGTGGGAAAATGGATGTTTTCCCAGGCAAAACGACGGGTACACAGCCCGTGCCGGAGGCGCAGCTCATCCGGCAGGGGATCGTCGTCCAGCTCTGTGTCCAGCGCCTCCAGCGCCCGGGCTACGCAGCCTTCGATTACCCGGGTGGAAAGCCCCTCCGTCTGGCGGTAGATCGGCCGAATACGCTGGCCGTCCCCAGCCGGCTCAATCAGGGGAGAGACCATTTCCCGATGGGTGAAGTCCCCGCCCACCGGGCCGAACAGCAGGTATTCCTCGCCGACATGAATCTTCGCGGCGGCGTATTTGTTGTTAAACAGCGTGACCTTCATCCGCGCGGAACCGTCGCTCACCGTAAATTTATAGAGGGTCAGCCCCTTGCGCACCCGATGCTCGGCCGGAGCCTGCAGCGCGGTCGCTTTGATACAGCAGGACTCCCCGAGGGGCGCGTCCTGGATCGTGGTCAGCTTTGACCAGTCCTCATAACTGCGGGGGACGTTCCGCAGCAGCTCGCCCACCGTAGTCACGCCCAGCCGGGCGAACTGGGCGGCACGGTGTTCGCCTACGCCTTTCAGGTAGCGCAGGGACATATCCATGGTGATCGGGGAAACGGAAGCCATACCGGCCGCCTCCTTCCTAGTGCGCCGCCCGGTCAGATTCTCTGCCGGCCTTATCCGGCGGCGCAATCGGCATTGTACCATAGCGCCGCCCGGCCGGATTCTCTGCGAGCCTGTTCCGGCGACGCAATCGAAAATGTCTGTCGGCATTTTCTCAACGTTGTCAGTATACCATACCCGTTCCTTTGCCGCAAGGAATCCCGGTTTGTGATGCGAATAATCCGGCGGATCGCCGCCTATATATGGAAGGAACGATAAACGCAAGGGAAGGATGCCTTTATGTACTGGACGGTACGGCTCCAGCGCAGTTTGTGCGCCATGGCGGCTGTTTTTCTGGCGGGGCTGGTCTGCGTCGGGATTGGGCTGGGAACCTCACCGGCCGCTTCGGCGGAAGCGGAGTCGTCGGAAGGGATTGCCCTGCCGATCGTGATGTATCATGGACTGCTGAAGGAGGAAAAGCGACAGGGGCAGTATGTGATTTCCCCTGACCTTTTCGAGAGCGACTTACAGTATCTGACGGAGCACGGCTATACCACCGTGGTAGTGCAGGACCTGATCGACTATGTGACGAGTGGCGTCCCGCTGCCGGAAAAGCCGATCATGCTCACCTTTGACGACGGATATTACAACAACTATCTGTATGCCTATCCGCTTTTACAGAAGTATCAGTGCAAGATGGTGCTGTCTCCCATCGGCCGATACGCCGACCAGGACAGCACGGAAAAGACTCTCCACGCGAACTATTCCAACGCCACCTGGACCCAGCTGAAAGAGATGATCGAGTCCGGGTTAGTGGAAGTACAGAACCATACCTACGATATGCATGGGGACGGAAAGAAAACCAAACGGAAGGGCGCCAAAAAGGTAAGCGGGGAGAGCGTGGAGCAATACGCCGAAGCCCTGCGGGAGGATGTGCAGAAAATGCAGGACGCCATGACCAAAAATACCGGTTTCACCCCTACGGCGTTCGTATACCCCTTTGGCGCGGTCAGCAAGGAATCCCTTCCCATACTCAAGGAGATGGGCTTTCAGGCAACCTTGATCTGTGAAAGCCGGATCAATACCATTACCCGGGATTCCGCCTGTTTATATGGACTGGGCCGGTACCTCCGCCCGCCGAAAACCGACAGCGCCGCCTTTTTTACAAAAACCATGAAACTTGTCGAGTGAACCGCTATTCCTTTGAAGGAGAGACGGCAGACTGAAAGGAGTTTGTACCTATGCCACGGATTTACTTAAGCCCATCTCTGCAGGAGGGCAACCCTACCGTCCTCGGAATCTCTGAGGAGGAGCTGATGAACCGCGTAGCGGACGCCATGGAGCCGTATCTGCGTTCCAACGGCATCGAATTTACCCGCAACCGACCGGATATGACCCTGTCTCAGGTGATTGTCGAGTCCAATCAGGGAAATTATGACCTGCACCTCGCCCTGCACTCCAACGCCTCACCGGAGAGCCTGGCCGGCCGTCTGCGGGGGACGGACGTGTATTATTATGAGCCGAGCGCGGCGGGGCGGCAGGCCGCTACGGTGCTGGCGAATCACTTCAAGGAAATCTATCCCGATCCGTCGCTGGTGAAAGCGGTTCCCACCACCTCGCTGGCGGAGGTATCCCGCACCCGTGCGCCCGCCGTGCTGATGGAACTGGCCTATCACGACAATCTCGAGGACGCGCAGTGGCTCGCGGACAATATAGACGCTATCGCCCGCAATATCGTACAAGGGCTGGATATCTATTTTGGCCTTCCATTTGTAGATGCCTCCGCTCCACGGATGGGGACGGTGGCGACCGATCGGGGCAGTCTCAATATCCGCAGCCGCCCGGATTTGACCGCTTCTATTCTCACCTCCGCGCCAAAAGGGGCGCCGATCACGATCCTCGGCCAGTGGAGGGACTGGTATATCGTGAACTACAACGGCGTGGACGGTTACGCCGCCAGCCGGTATATTCAGGTATAACAAATATAACAAAAAGGACGGAGACATACGGTACATACGACGACGCCAGCTTTTGCTGTTGGAAGATGCACTTTTCTCCCTTTGGAAGGCCCGGAAAAGCACGGCGAGCACAATGCCGGAGCGGCCGACCGCTTATGATGCGGCGGGGGAGGTGCTCGCCATGTACGGAGCCTCGCTGAAAAACCTCGAAAGATATCCGGAGTTCGGCTGACCGAGCTCCGGATGAAATAGAATATATTCGATTGCTGCGGGATCGTTCCGGTCAGTCGAGGATTTCCAGCCAGTACCCATCCGGATCGGCGATGAAATACAAATCCATTTCGCGGTTTTCAAAGCAGATGCAGCCCATTTCCTCATGCAGGGCATGGGCGGCCTTTTTGTCCGGTACCCGGAAGGCGAGGTGGAATTCCCCTTCGCCCAGATCGTATGGCTGGGGATGCTCCCGCAGCCAGGTCAGCTCCAGCTGGAAGTCGCTTTCCCCATCTCCCAGAAAGACGATAATGAACGCGCCGTCCGGGCCGTTTACCCGGCGAACCTCCCGCAGCCCGAGGGCTTTCTCATAAAAGGCGAGACTGCGGTCCAGATCGCAAACGTTGAAGTTAACATGCAGAAAGCGGGAAGTCATACCGATTCCTCCTGAATTTTAAAACCGGCCCGAACGCATTCGGGCCGGTCGATTTTTGTTTTCCGAAACACCAGGAGGGGAGGCGGGCCCGTACATCCGTTCCGCCTCATCCCGGGAAACCGGATCGATCATTCTACCGAAAGGAAGTAATAATACACCGGCTGGCCGCCGTTTACGATGGTGATATCTACTGTATCCCCGACCTTCGCCTGGACGGCTTCCCGTACGGCCTCGGCGTCGGCCTCCTCCATCCCCTCGCCATAGATCAGGGTGATGAAGCTGACCTCCTTACCCGTGATCTTGCGGGTGTTGATGATGCTCTTGGCCAGCTTGACCGCGGCATGACGGATATCGCTGTCCGTAAAGACCACCTTACCGTTCTCAAGGGCGAGGATTTCCCCCTCCTTGATGGCGTGGCCGCCGAAGTCGCTGTCCCGGGCGGCGAAGGTGACCGAACCGGTAGAGACGTTGTCCGCCGCCTTCATCATGTTCAGCAGGTTTTCCTCCTCCGTTGCGTCGGGATCGAAGCCGAGCATGGCGGAGATGCCCTGCGGAATGGTGCGGGTCTGGAGCACATGTACCTTGCGGTCGGCCAGCGGTACCGCCTGTTCCGCCGCAAGGATGATGTTTTTATTGTTCGGCAGCACATAGACCACCTTGGCCGGTGTGGCCTGGATGGCGTTCAGGATATCGTCGGTGGAGGGGTTCATGGTCTGTCCGCCCGACACGATGAAATCGCAGCCGAGGTCGGTGAACAGGGCGCGCAGCCCTTCGCCGGCGGCAACAGCGACAAAACCGACTTCCTTTTCCGGTTCCGCTCGCGGCGGAATCTCCGGCCCGGCGTTCTCTTCCGGCACCCAGGCGGCGTTTTCATGCTGGATGCGCATGTTCTCCACCTTCACCGTTTCGAACTGGCCGTATTTCACGCCTTCGGACAGCGCCTTGCCGGGGTCGTTGGTATGGACGTGGACCTTGATGATCTCGTCGTCGTCCACCACCACGACGCAGTCGCCAATGGATTCCAGATACGCGCGCAGGCGCAGTGGATCGCGGGTGTTGCCCTTTTCCCGGCCGACGATAAATTCGGTGCAATAGGTAAAGGTGATCTCGGTTTCAAATGAACCGGCGGCGCTGGCCGATTTGACCGGCGCCGCGGCAGCTGGCTCCTCGCCCTCCACGACCGCGCCGCCTTCAAACACGGCCTGCATCGCGCGCAGAATGATGCACAGGCCCTGGCCGCCCGCGTCTACCACGCCGGCTTTTTTCAGCACCGGCAGAAGCTCGGGGGTGCGCTGCAGGGAGGCTTCCGCCTCCACGCAGATCGCTTCCCACACGGGGGAGAGGGAGGGATCGGCTTCTGCCGCCTCGCGTCCCTTGGCGGCCCCCTCGCGGGCTACCGTCAGGATGGTGCCTTCCGTGGGTTTCATGACCGCCTTGTACGCGGCCTCTACCCCGAGGGTGAGCGCAGCGGCCAGATCGGCGCCGTTGGCCTCCGCCTTGCCCTTCAGTCCCTTGGAAAAGCCGCGGAAGAGCAGGGAAAGGATAACGCCGGAGTTGCCGCGCGCCCCGCGCAGCAGGGCGGCGGAAGCGACGTCGGCGACCTCGCTGACGGTCGGGTCGTTCAGGCGGGCGAGCTCCCGTCCTGCGGCGGAGAGGGTCATGGACATATTGGTGCCGGTGTCCCCGTCGGGAACCGGGAAAATATTCAACTCATCCACCGAATGCTTCGCTTTCGCGAGACAGTTGGACGCGGAGATCATCGCGTCGCGTAGAATCTTACCTTGAATCAACATTAAGCACTCCCTTGAAGGTGCTCCACCGCGGCACGGCGCCGCCGGTCGGGCCGCACCGAATTATTCGGATTTCATCCCATCCACAAAAACATTGACCTTTTTGACCTGCAGGCCGGTGGCTTCCTCGACGGTGTAGCGCACCTTGTTTACAATGCTTTTGGCGATGGCGGATATATTCATCCCATAAATCACGGAGATATGCAGATCCACGATCAGCTTATCGTTTTCACTGCGTACGCGGATGCCCTCGTCCGCATAGGAGCGGCGGGAAATCAGCGAACGCAGCCCCTGCTTCGCGCCGCTTTTGACCATGCCCGCCACACCGTAGCAGGAGGAAGCCGCGTTCCCCACGAGATACGCGAAGTATTCCTGCGAAATTTCAATGGTGCCCAGATGGTTTTCGATTTGAATCATACGATTGACCTGCCTTTCCGGTTTTTTGCCGCCGCCGCGATGCCGCGTCGACCAAAGGCCTGTAAGCGTCCCGGCGAAGCCGTTGCTTCGCTTTTAAGAAAAACTCCATCCGCCGATCCCGTAATACGCGTTGAAAGCGGTGGGGGCGACCCCGGTGAGGGAGCGGTCATAAGCCGCCAGCCCCTCCCGCCAGCAAAGGGGGATGAAGGGAACGTCCTGCGTAAAAGCGTCGATAAATTCCTGCAGTGTTTTTCCGCCCGCGAGGTATTCGCCGTAAGCGGCCGCGGCGTTTCCGCCGGTATTGATTCCGTAAGCGGCCGGTCCGCCGGAGGTGAAGAAGGGCCAGAGCGCCATGTTGGCGGGCAGGCGGATTTCCCCGAGATACAGCGTGAAATCGCCGGATTTCAGCCGTTCGCCGTACTCCTCGAAGGGGAGGCTGACGACCGTAACCGACACGCCCGCTTTAGCAAGCTGCTGCTGGAGAAGCTCCGCCGCCGCGGCGCGGAAGCTGTTGCCTTCGCTGACCAGAAGCTCCACGGAAAGCGGATTTCCATCCGTATTATTATAACCTGCCTGTTCCAATTGTGCAACCGCTACCGCAATATTTTCGTTTGCGTCAAATCCCTTCAATTCGACAGCGACGTTCCATTGCTTGCTGAAGGGGGCGACGGCCGGCTGCGCCCGTCCAGCAAACGCGTTGGAGGCGAGATCGGTCCGGCTGATCGCCGTGGAAAGCGCGCCTCGTACCGTGGGGGAGGACAAACCGGCCTTCCCGCTGTTGATCCCCAGGAATACCAGCGTGTTCAACGGGACGTTGATGTTCGCGCTGGAGGTGCGCGGAATGTCCCCGCTGGAAAGGTCGTCGAAATAAAAGCTGATCGCACCGCTTTCCAGCCCGCGGATAGTGGCGTCGCCGTTTGGATAATCCTTGAGTCGGATCACCGGAAGCGAGGGGGAATCGGTATGTGGGTTGGCTTCCAAAAAGGGTTCGTCGCCCGTTTTGTATACATATGGGCCGCTGCCTACCGGGGAATCCGCCGTCCCGCTTTTAATAACGGGGAAGGAGAGACAGGCCGCGGCGTTCGGGTCGGGAGACGAGAGGGTAAAAGTAACCGTTCCGTTCCCAGCCGCCGCGCTTTCCACATTTTTCAAAAGCACCTTATAATTGTCTGACGCTTTTGCCAGCTGAAAAGAAGCGGCCGCGTCCGCCGCTGTGACGGCTGAACCGTCCGAAAAAACCGCGTCCTCCCGGATCGCGGCTGTCACCGTGTTCCCCGAGACCGAAACCGAGGAGGCCAGCGCGGGCTGAGGCGTCCATTCTGCATCCAGGGCGGTCAGTCCCTGATAGAGCAGGGGCGCAAGCTCCAGATTGCTGCGGGTGCGGGCGGCAAAGGGATTCAGGGAATCCCCGCTGCTATAGCAAAGGGCGAAGTCCTTTGTTTCCGGCGTTTCCGGTTCCGAAGCGCCGGAGGACGGGATCGATTCCGGTTCGGAATGCTCGTAATAGCTTTTGGGCAGGGTGGAACAGCCCGCCAAAAGGGCAGCGGAGGTCAGAAGCAGCAAAGCGGCAAGGGTGCCCGGTCGTTTCATGCGTTTCAAGCAGACTCTCCTTCCCGATCACAGGGAATCCAGCAAACGGAATGCAGGAAATCCGGATAGCTGGATTCATGGAAAAACGGTTGCCGGGCAATTGACCCGGCCGCCGTCGCTTCGCGTCGCCATCGTTTTTCTCACCAGCGTTGATCGTAATGGCAAAATATCTTCGTAGGTTATTTATGATGAAATGCGGCGGTATTTTTCAGTCGACATTCAGCCGTTCGACGGCGACTGTTTTTCCGGTCGCGTCGTCCAGCGTGAGCAGTACGGCGTTCATCCGGCAGGGGCCGTCCGCCGTGCTGAAACGAACGGGTAGCTTGCCGTGCATCTTGGCAATTGACTGTTCCGGCCGTATCCCCAACACCGAATGGATCGGGCCGGTCATCCCCACGTCGGTAAGAAAGCCCGTACCCTCCGGCAGAATCTGCTCGTCGGCGGTCTGGACATGGGTATGGGTGCCGACCAGCGCCGAGATACGGCCGTCGGCATAATAGGCGAGCGCCTTTTTCTCCGCCGTGGCCTCCGCATGGAAGTCCACAATACAGAAGCGGGGATTCCCCGCCTCCTTCAGCAAGGCGTCAAGCGTGTCGAAGGGACAGGCAAGCGGCTCCATGTATACCAGCCCCATCAGGCTGATTACCGCCAGCTGATACCGACCCCGGTCCAACATATACAGCCCGCGGCCGGGGGCGGAAGCGGGATAATTCGCCGGCCGGAGAAGGGCCGGGTTTTCCTCCAGCGTTTCGTACAGTTCCCGTCGGCGGAAGATATGGTTTCCGCCGGTGATCACGTCCGCGCCGCTGTCGAAAAGGTGACCGGCGGCGGCCGGGGTCAGACCGTTGCCGTCCGCGGCGTTCTCCCCATTGACAATGCAGACGTCCACGCCGTAATGGCGCTTGACGCCGGGAAGGACACGGCGGAGATGGGCGCAGCCTGCGCTGCCTACCACATCGCCGACGCAAAGAATATGCATAGTGTTCCCTACTCTCCCAGTTCTTTTACAGCCGTCAGGAATCCTCTCTCCCAGAAAACCGATCCCTGCCGCTGCGGAGAAAGGCAGTACAGAGCTTCCTCTGCGATTGAATCGCAGTCAGTCGCACACCGTTTTTATTTTATCATCAAAGCAACAGAAAATCAACCATAAGAAAATGAACAATGGAAAAAGGAGGTATCCGGAATGGAAAAGACCTCCTTAGCATGATCCGCCGTCCCGGGAATATGCGGGGAAGGCGAAAAGTGAGGCCGGGCCGAACATGCAAAAAAGCGGAACGACGGCTGTCGTTCCGCTTTCGCAGGCTGTTCCAGACTATTTCGCAAAATCGATGGCGCGATTTTCACGGATCAGGTTGACCTTGATCTGGCCGGGATAATCAAGGTTGGCCTCGATCTTTTTGGCGATGTCCCGGGCCAGCAGGACCATCTGGTCGTCGTTCACCATTTCGGGACGGACGATAATACGAACCTCGCGGCCCGCCTGAATGGCGAAGGAGCGTTCCACACCGGTGAACTCGTTGGCGATTTCCTCAAGCTTTTCCAGACGCTTGATGTAGTTCTCCAGGTTTTCGCGGCGCGCGCCCGGACGAGCGGCGGAAATGGCGTCCGCCGCCTGCACCAGGCAGGCGACCACGGTCTTGGCCTCCACGTCGCCGTGGTGAGCCTGGATCGCATGGATAACCGCTTCGCTTTCCTTGTACTTCCGGGCGATGTCCACGCCGATCTCCACATGGGAGCCTTCGATCTCGTGGTCGACGGCCTTGCCGATGTCATGCAGCAGGCCGGCGCGGCGGGCAACCACCGGGTCGATTCCCAGCTCGCTCGCCATCATGCCGGAAAGGAAGGCGACCTCCATGGAGTGATTCAGCACGTTCTGCCCGTAGCTGGTGCGGTACCGCAGCCGGCCGAGCAGTCGCATGATCTCCGGATGGATACCGTGCAGGCCGGTTTCCAGAACGGCGCGCTCACCCTCCTGCTTGATGGTGGCTTCCACCTCGCGGCGGGCCTTCTCCACCATTTCCTCAATGCGGGCGGGATGAATCCGGCCGTCTGAGATCAGGCGTTCCAGCGCGATGCGGGCAATTTCGCGGCGTACCGGGTCGAAACCGGAAAGGGTAATCGCTTCGGGCGTGTCGTCGATGATGAGATCCACGCCAGTGAGGGTTTCGATCGCGCGTATGTTGCGGCCCTCACGGCCGATGATGCGGCCCTTCATTTCGTCGTTGGGCAGCGGCACCACCGAAACGGTGGTTTCCGCCACCTGGTCGGCGGCGCAGCGCTGGATTGCATGGGAAATCAGGTTGCGTGCGCGCTGGTCGGCATCTTCCTTGAGCTGGGCTTCGATCTCGTTGATCTTCAGGGCCTTCTCATGGGTGAGCTCGCTCTCCAGGTTGCCGAGCAGGTATTCCTTCGCCTGTTCGGCGGTGAAGCCCGAAATCCGCTCCAGCATTTCGAACTGCCCCTTTTTGAGGTTTTCCACATCCTCCAGGGTAGCGTCGATTTTTTTCTGCTTGGCGGCGATGGCTTCTTCTTTCTTTTCGCAGTTTTCGATTTTTCGATCGAGATTCTCTTCCTTCTGCTGGACGCGGCGCTCCTGCCGCTGGATGTCGGAACGGCGTTCCTTCAGTTCGCGCTCGGCGTCCGCCCGCTGACGCTGGGCCTCTTTGTTGGCTTCCAGCAGAATGTCCTTTTTCGTGGATTCCGCTGCGCTTTTGGCATTGCTCTTGATTCGCTCGGCTTCTGCCTCAGCCGATCCGATGGCGGCTTCCGCCGTTTTCATTCGATGAGATATACCCGCTTTAAAGGCAAGGAGACCGGCGACCACGCCGCCGACCACCAGGCCCGCTACGCAGAACAGAATGTAAAATACGATGTCAGGCACGTTAACTGCTACACCTCCTTGATTTTCTTTTTTCAATGTACTCAATTGCTCGTGGTATTAAGAGGGGAAACTTCCCCGGTCAATTTCTCGGGCTGGAAATCCCCGAACGGCTTTCTCCCGCGCGGCAGCGCCACCTGCCGCGGCCGGACCGGAATCTCCGGCGACGAAACGCCGTCGGAGACGAGGCATAACAAGGCTTTGGGATAAAAACCTAAAACATATTTTATATCTTTCGCCGGTTTCCTGTCAAGTGTAAAAATCCGTATTTCCTCTGGGGGTTGGTGGAAAACTGTGCAGAATCGACAATATTTTTCCCGGCAGTCCCAAAGCCTGTCAGACGACACCGCCAAAGGGACTCGCTGCCAATCGGCTTCTGACGGGCCATTTTGCTTGACGGGGCAGGTTGTCGGGATTATAATCAGAGAACATATATACAAATTCTGGCCGTCGTCGGCGCAGGTTTGGCAGTGAAAATTTTGGAAGCGGCGTTTTGAGAGAGCTTCAGGACGGCGCCGTGTACGGTGCATTTTCATGTTTGCGGAGGACAAGGCTCGAGATGGAGAGGAAAGGATGGATTCATCATTATGGATAAAAAGCGAATTGAAGCGGCTGTCCGAGAGATTTTGGAGGCAATCGGGGAGGATCCGAATCGGGAGGGTCTGCTGGAGACCCCCCGCCGGGTAGCGGATATGTATGAAGAGGTGTTTGCCGGGCTGGAAGAGGATCCTCGCCGGCATTTAAAGGTTTTTAATGAGGATCAGCACGACGAGATGGTGACGGTGCGGGATATTCCGTTGTATTCCATGTGCGAGCACCATCTCGTGCCCTTTATCGGGGTGGCGCACATCGCCTATATTCCTCGGGAAGGCCGGGTGATCGGCCTGTCCAAGCTGGCACGGATTGTGAATTCCTTCGCCCGCCGTCCCCAGCTGCAGGAACGGCTGACCGCCCAGCTGGCGGATTTCCTGGAGGCGGAGCTTAATCCGCAGGGGGTGGCCGTTATCGTGGAGGCGGAGCATCTCTGCATGACGATGCGGGGCGCGCGGGCCGCAGGGGCGCGTACCCAGACCTCCGCCCTGCGCGGACGGATGAAGGCGGACGCCCGTACCCGTGCTGAGACCCTCGCGCTGCTGACGGGGCGCTGAGCCTCTTCGCCTTTTTCGGCGGCGTTTTGAGAGGAATGGCAAACGCGCCGCCCGTGTTTTCACGAACGACGCGTCCACAGATAGTTTAGCCGGAGATTTCCCTTACCTCTATCCAGACAGGATTGTATACGATGAAGCGGGTTTCGTCAAGAAAAACTCGCGGGATGGCACGAATTATCCGGCGGGAACAGGCGGATTCCACGCCGGCAGCCGGATGCGGCGCTTTCGCGACCTGTTTTTCCGGGGCGCTAGTCGGTTTCCCCCTCCTTTTCTTTGCCGTCCTTTCCACGGTTGAGATAATCCACGATCCGATGGGCGGCGTCGTTGAATTTGTCCACGAATTCTTCCGGCTCCATTTTTGTTACGTCATAATGCTGCGAGATGTAAAACAGGACGAGCTTGTCGATCCGGTCCTGCATGGGGTTGTACGCCTGCATAACACTTGCCTTCTTTCTGTTTGCTTTGGAATTCCGCCAATCCGGCGCGCCGGACTTGTTGCGCCGTTACGCCGCACGGACGGATTCTCTTCCACTCTCCGTTAGCGGCGAATGGACCGAAAATCCATTTTAAAACCAGTATAGCAGGTTTTAGACCGCAGGGGAAGTCCGTGTTTTCCTTACGGAAAAACGGGGCGAACCGGCGCCGCCCAGTACGCATGCAAAGAATCCCCCGCCGGTCGGCGGGGGATTCTTCATAGCTCCGGAACGCAACAAAGACGGGCCCTCCGGCAAGGCCCAAGACCGAAAAAAGGGCGTCAGGATACGAAGCGGAAGCGAAACGGGTCAGTTCCGGCAGCCGTTTGCGTTATTCCGGCGGCAGCCGCAGTCGGAGCCCCTTTGAGCGGCTTCGGCGCACTCGCAGCTTTCGCAGGCGGCGCGTTCCGCCCGTTCGGCGCACGCCCGGCTTTCGCAGGCGGCTTCCTGGCTTTCACAGGCGGACTGGGCAGCCTCGCTGGCGGACTGAACGGCTTCACACGCTGACTGATTGGCTTCACGGGCGGCTTCACAGGCCTCGCGGGCCGCATTTTCGCACCGTTCCACTGCCCGGCGGAGCGACTTGCTCCAGTCCTCCTTGCAGTCTCCGCAGGAGGCTTCCCTGTCATAACAATCGTCTTTTTCATTCTGCTGGGCGCAGAGAATATCGGCGGCGACGCTTCCCGGCGCGCAGGGATACCAGGCGGTGGCCGGAGCGCGGTAAATGTTCATGGTGCCGCCGCAGCAGTCACGGACGGTTTCACAGGGGGCGTTGTCCTGAGCGGCCGCGGCGTGATTGCAGCAGCCGCGGTTGCGGGATCGGTTCATCATCGTTATCACCTCCCCTCTGTACAGGCTATGCGTACAGGGGAGGATTTGACACGAAAAACTCGGGCTGTCAGCCGGGCTAACAGCCCGGCGGGACGTCGTCTTTCCTGTTTGACAGGCTTCGGCAAACATGATACACTCAATGAAAACAAAGGGAATTTCAAGGCGGGACGGAAACGTCCCCCGACGGGGAGGAAGCGACATGGCCCTGCTGTCGGTCATTATCCCGGCGTATAACGAAGAGATGAATATCGCCCATACGACGGAGGCGCTGTCGTCGATCCTGCAGCGGGAGAAAATCGATTATGAGCTCCTGTTTGTCAGCGACGGCTCGGCGGACGGAACGTTTTCCCTGATCGAGGCGGAGGCTGCACGGGATAACCGGGTCAAGGGGCTGCAGTTCAGCCGCAATTTCGGGAAGGAAGCCGCGATTTTCGCCGGCCTTCGGTTTGCCGGAGGGGATTGCTGCGTTGTGATCGACTGCGATCTGCAGCATCCCCCCGAAACGATCCCGAAAATGTACCGCCTGTGGGAGCAGGGATACCAGGTGGTGGAGGGCGTGAAAGCCAGCCGGGGGAAGGAAAAGCTCTCCTATAAGCTTTCTGCCGGGCTGTTTTACCGCCTTCTGAGCCGGCTGAGCCGGGTCGAGATGGCGAATACCTCCGATTTCAAGCTGTTGGACCGGAGGGTGGTGGAGGTACTCAACGCTCTGCCGGAAAGGAACACCTTCTTCCGGGCCCTTTCCTTCTGGACAGGCTTCCGCTCCATTTCGGTGGAGTACGAGGTTGCGGAACGGGCGTACGGCAGCTCCAAATGGTCGGTCAAGGGGCTGATGAAATACGCGGTCAGCAATATCACCGCTTTTTCCTCCGCCCCGCTGCAGCTGGTGACTGGCCTGGGAATTCTGCTTCTTGTGATTATGGTGGTTCTGGGAATCCAGACCCTGGTGAGGTATTTTCTCCATCAGGCGGTGGAGGGCTTCACCACGGTGATCCTTTTGCTCCTTCTGATCGGCGGAATCCTGATGATGAGCCTTGGTATTATCGGGTATTATATCGCTAAAATTTATGAAGAAGTCAAAGGCCGTCCCCGGTATATCGTGGGACAGATGACGGAGAATCTGTGCGGCAGGAACGAAAAAAGGGAAGAGAACGGGGAGAAGGGATAACCTCGCCTTTCGTCTCCAGGGATACGTATCGCAGCAAAGCCCCTTACCGGCCGGTAAGGGGCTTTGCTGCGCGCTGATGTGCTATGCCGGATGGAAAGCGGCGGAGTGATTTGGCTATTTGCCGGCAGAGAGACTGCCAGTCTCCGTCTTGAGTCCTCCGGAAGCGCATTCCAAGCGGCTTTCCTTGATTTTTCAACATGAAAATGATATACTCGGAATCGTTGAGCTACAGCAGCCGGAAAATGCGGGTCCGAATTGCGGCGGGGGACGATAAGATGGTAAGGCGGGAAAATTTGGGAGGATGATGAAACGTGAAGGAAACCCTGAAAAAGCTATGGCACGATGAACGTCCGTTTCGACAGAGACTGCTTACCGCGCTGTTGGCCGGATTTGCCGTATCCTTTACCTTCGTTATCGCTGGCATGCTCGATCTGTATATGAACAATATCGGCCTGTTTCCCTTTGACATGGCGACTCTGGTGGGACCGGTGATTCTCTGCGGCCTGCTTTGCACGGCGGCGATCACGCTGGTCTGCGTGTTGGTAAAGGGCGAGTTTTACGATATTCTGGTGTCCCTTTTTCTGGGTATTCTTCTGGCCGGCTATCTGCAGGGAAATTTTCTGAATATTGACCTGGGGGAACTGACCGGCGACCAGATCAACTGGAGCCAGTATACCACCCATTCCTTTATCAACGGCGCAATATGGGCGGTGCTGATCGTCGTGCCGATGTTGGTCCTGATTTTTTCCGAAAAGATATGGAAAAGGCTGACCGTCATCCTGCCGGTTCTCCTGATCGGCATGCAGCTCGCGGGGCTGATTTCCACGGCGGTGACCGCCGATTTTTCGCTGGAAACCAAGCTAAACGCGGCGGATGACGCGGAAGAGGCGGAGGCGTTTTTATCGGATAAGGGCGTCTTCGAGCTGTCCTCGAAAAATAATATCCTGGTGTTTATTCTGGACCGGCTGGACGGCAAGTATATTGACAGCGTTTTGCAGGACGACCCGCATTTCTTCGACGATATGGACGGCTTCACCTATTTCCCGAACCATACCTCCCTGTACTGCCGCACCTATCCGGCGGATCTGTTCCTGCTGACCGGGAAAATCTCGCATTACGACCAGCCGGCGAACGAGCTTTTCAGTCAGGCGTACGGTGAAAGCAATTTCCTTCCGTCCCTGCGGGCGCGGGATTATACCACCAAGCTGTATGTCTCTAAGTATTACGTGTATTCGGATATCGCCCAGCTTCAGGGGCTGGCGGATAATATCGTCACCGAAAGGCAGGAGCGGGAGATAAACCGCCTGAGCATGCTGCAGAAAATGGCGCAGTTCTCCGCTTTCCGGTATATGCCCCACGCGATGAAGCAGTACTTCTGGCTGAGTTCGGAGACGTTTTCGGATACGGTGGTGATTACGAATGAGAACAAGCCGTTTGAGGGGGACGCGTATCGTTTCGGGGATGAGCTCAAGAAAAAAGGCGTTTCCTTGACGGAGGAAAAGAACAATTTCATGTTTCTCCACCTCAAGGGCTGCCATGCCAGCTACGATATGGACGCGCAGGGAAACTATGTCGGCGACGGAAACAGTACCCTGCTGGAACAGACGAAGGGCAATTTCAAGCTGCTGAAGGATTATATGGAGCAGATGAAGGAGCTGGGGGTCTACGACTCCGCCACCATCATCATCACAGGGGATCACGGCAAGTCGGAGGATGTGCGCAGCCTGGACACCTATAAAACCACCGGCCTGTTTGTGAAGCCGGCCGGCAGCTCCGGCGGCGCGCTGCAAACGTCCCAAAGGCCGCTGTCCCATACCAATTTTCACGCGACGGTGCTTCAGGCCGCCGGAATCGACAGCGACGAATACGGAAAATCCATCTGGGAGATCGGTGAGACGGAAGAGGTGGTCCGCCGCTTCCTGTACAAGGTCAACAAGCAGGCGCTGGAGGAATACGAGGTGCGGGGCGACGCGGAGGATTTCAGCAACTGGACCCATGTGAAGGACTATCCGCTGACATACGATCATTGAGATACCGGGACGGAGGCATTGCAACAGCCCCTGGAAAACCACTTGCGGGCCATGAATGATGGCCCGCATTTCGCGTTTTCCGGCGGGGAACGGCGCTTTTCCCCCTTTCCTTTCCCATTGCCGGAGCAAATTTATGGCCGTTTTGCAGCTCCCGTTTTGCTCGTCTGCGGGCAGCCGGCCCGGCCTCCGGCGCCGGGGCGGATCAGGAGCCGGTTCTTTTTAAGGTTTTTGTAAGGATATATTTATAGTATTGCCGGCGAAAAAGCGGTAAAATGGGAAAAAAAGAGCATGTCCGCCGAAAAGGACGCGCCGGGGAGGAATGTGCATGACGGTGAAATATGAGGGCCCGGAAACGGGATGCCCAAAAGAGGAAGAAGCCCATGCTTTCGATCGAATTGGCGGAGCAGAAAGGCCGGACCGCACCAGCGAGCCGCCGGAGGAAGCGCTTCTCCGGCGGCGGATTCAGGAGAATCGCTGCCAGAGAAACGAATGGCTGAAAACACGCCGTCGTTACCGGCTGAGGATTCTGGTCATCGCCGCAGGAGGGGTATTGGCGCTGGCCGCCTCCTTTTTCGGCCTCCGCGCCCTGTGGGACGCCGCGCCGGAGCTGTCGCCTCCGAACGGAGGGGTCGATATTTCCCATATTACCTACCCCGACTGGATTGAGCAGGTATTCATCGAAAACCCGGAGGCGCGTACCCGCGAGCCGCTGCCGGCTGTCCGGGATCTGGCGATCCATTATGTAGGCAATCCCGGTTCCAGCGCGAAGGGCAACCGGAATTATTTCAACAGCGAAGGGGTAGAGGTCTGCTCCCATTTCATCGTCGGTCTGGACGGCGAGGTGCTGCAGTGCCTGCCGCTGAATGAACGGTCGGTGGCGACCAACCAGCGCAATGGGGATACCATTTCCATCGAGGTGTGCCATCCGGACGAAACCGGCCAGTTCAGCGAAGTGACCTATGCGTCTTTGATCCGGCTGACAGCGTGGCTGTGCGAACAGTTTGACCTGTCTGAGGAGAACCTGATCCGGCATTACGATGTATCCGGGAAGCTCTGCCCGCTGTACTATGTTCAGCATGAGGATGCCTGGCTCCAGCTGAAAAGGGACGTGGGAGAAGCCCTGCGTCCGGAATAGGGGCCGCTTTTTGGGCCTCCTTGCCGCGTATCGGTTTTCCTTGCTTCGTGCGCTTTGCGCGGCGCGCATTCTGCGCATCCTTTCGCCCTTCCCGGCGGCGTATTCCGAACGGGACAAAACGGTGTTACATAGAATGGGAAAAACGAAGGAGGGATTCCCATGCTTTTAGTTCCGGTGAAGGGCAATGTGAAGATCGCCGTTTACGATCCCCATCCCGGCGGGAGAGAGACGGTGCTGATGCTCCATGGCTGGCCGCTGGCCGCGAAAATGTACGAGTATCAGGAACGGGTGCTGATCGATAACGGATACCGGGTGATTACCCTGGATCTGCGCGGCTTTGGCAACTCCGACGCGCCGGGAAACGGTTACGGATACGACCAGCTGGCGGATGACCTGTATCAGGTGGTCCGCCGTCTGAATCTTCGGAATTTCACTCTGGCCGGCTTCTCCATGGGCGGAGCGATTGCTCTGCGGTATATGCGCCGCTGCCAGGGCTACGGAGTGAAACGGCTGCTCCTGATCGCGGCGGCCGCGCCGCGCTTTACCGAAGCGCCGGGATTTCCTTATGGGATGACCAGGGAGCAGGCGGAGGATATGGTAAGACAGGCGGAAACCGACCGCGCCCAGCTGGCGCAGGATTTCAGCCGGATGCTGCTGGCAAGGCCCCACAGTGAAGCGATCAAGGATTGGTTTCGGAATATCGCGCTGGAAGCCTCCGGAATCGGCACGGTTCGCACAGCGGTATCCCTGCGGGACGAGGACGGACGGGACGACCTGCCGTGGGCGCATGTCCCCACCGTAATTTTCCACGGGACAAAGGACGTGGTGGTGCCGTATACAATGGCGCTGATCCAGCATCAGGCTATTTCCGGTTCCCGGCTGTATACCTTTGAAAAGAGCGGTCACGGTGTGTTTTACGATGAGCGGGAGCTCTTTAACCGCCGTCTGCTGGAGTCTTTGGGCGGTCGGACGCCTCTTTGATTGCAAAAGACATACAAAAACGCCGCTTTGCAACAACTGAACTGCACCCCATTAGTTAGACAAGTATGATATACTTGTACTAAGGAATGGG
>ERZ827520.1968-NODE-1968-length-20973-cov-4.105316_pt1 | contig 20973 bp, 17 predicted proteins | sample MGYA00519581_ERZ827520 | MGnify/ENA primary metagenome ERZ827520 (study PRJEB31778, sample SAMEA3449339) | human gut metagenome | biome: human gut; feature: human-associated habitat; material: faeces | place: United Kingdom | collected 2010/2012 ...
CCGCCGCCCGTTCGCCCCAGACTACGGGAAGGGTCCGGTATCCGAACACGGCATCGCCCCGGCGGTTGTTCAAGTCGTTCAGCAGGCTCATGGCTACCAGCAGGAAAAACAGGAACAATCCGTGCGACACCACCACCTGGATGTCGACGATCTTCCGGTAGAAAAAGACGGCGAAAAGCGGGACGATGGCTACGGCAGCCAGCGAAAGGTTGGATACGAGGGGGATTTTTTTCAGTTTGTGCGAGTAAAACCACAGCAGGAAGGCGAATCCCGCGAAGAACACCCCCGAGCGCAGCGAGACGTACAGGCTGGCCGCTACGGCCAGGGCATTGAGCGTCAAGTACAGCTTCAAGGTGGTCGCTTGGGAGACGAACCCGTCGATCCGGCTTTTGACAGGACTGTTGACCAGGTCCTTGTTCTTGTCGTAGAAGAAGTTGATGATGTATCCGGCGGCGATTGTCATCCAGGTGCAGACCACCAGTACGAAAAAATGCGGGTCGGTGAGCACCGAAAAGTCCGGCGGTCGGGAGGTGAAGAAAAAGATGCAACTGAGGTATTGCGCGGCGGCGATCAGAGCGATGTTGTACACCCGGGTAAGGGACAACAGGCTGACGATCTTGGCCAGGATCGTCATGCGGGATTCCCCGCGGGGGCTGCGGTGGGAGTTCCTCGCCCGGTCCATAGGATCAGAAACGGTAGATCGGCTGCGTGGCGTATCCCCGAAGCATACGGGCTGCTTTGCGGTAGTCGTCGGTAAATCCCAGTACGAAACCGCCGCCGCCGGCTCCGCACAGTTTCAGGTAGTAGGTGTCCGTTTGGAGTCCGTCGAGCCATATCTTGCGCAGGCTGCGGGGGATCATCGGGGAAAAATGCGTCAGGACCACCTGCGAGAGCGCCCGCACGTTTTCCAGCAGGCTCTTTTTCCGTCCTTCGATAAAAGCCTGGATGCAGGCATCGTTGAGTGCGCCGAATTCCTCGCGCAGCATCTTGCGGAAGCCTTCGTTTTTCATCTTCTCGAAAAAGATGTCGATCAACTTTCCGGTAGCGTGTTGCATCCCGGAATCCAGCAGGAAGATCGCCCCGGCGCCCTGTGCGTTCGAGGCCGGGATCCCCACCGGATCGATCGCCCCGTGAGGACGTACCAGGATCGGCAGGTTCATGTAGCAGATCAGCGGATCGAGCCCCGAACTGTGTCCGTGGAAGAAACTCTCCATCTGTCCCAGGATCCCTTTCAGGCGGACGATGTCCCCCGTGGTGAGTTCCTCGGGTTTCTTGCGGGGAGAGGCGTACCGTTCGTAGATGGCCGCTACCAGGGCGCCCGAGCTGCCTACTCCGTAGCCCAGCGGAATGCTCGAGTCGAAATAAAGGCCTGCTTCGACATCCCGGCGGAGGGATTCGGTGTCGATGTGTGCTTCGAAAGTGGGGTCTTGCTGGAGGGTTTCCAGGTATTGGGCAAAGCGGGCGATGTGCTCATTGGATTGGCGGGCCGTCGCATCGGGCTCGCCTTCGGGCAGGACCAAAGCTCCCTTGTAGAAATCGTACGGGATGGACAGCCCCATAGCATCCTTGATGATGCCGTATTCTCCGAACAGGAGGACTTTTGCGTGGTAGAGCTTTTCGCCGAGAGCCATATTTCTTCTTGTCGTCATAGCACCCAACCGTTGGGGTTGGTGAGTTCTTCAGAGGTTTCCTGCTTTTTTTCCTCTTCGCCCAAACGGATGTTCAGCCGGTTGAGTGCGTCGGAATAGATCTTTACGTACAGTTTGTTGTTCTCCATGTAGTACTCGTTGTTCTGCCGGAGGATCTGCTTGTCGATGCTGTACTGCTCGTACAGTTTCTGGACAAAGGCTTTCTTGCCGATTTTGGCCAGGACCGAGTCCTGCTCGAAAGCTCCTTGTTCTTCCACGACATTCAGGTAAGCCAGTTCGCAGATGACCTCGGACATCTCTTCGGGGGAGAGCAGGCGTTCCGGTTTTTCGATGTACCGGTACTTGCATCCCACGGCTGCCGCCGAGAGCAGCAGCAGGAGAAATACGCGTGCAAAGTTACGGTAAAATTTTGAAACGGACATAGTTCGGTCGGTTTATCGTTCGAAGGTCAGGGCTGCGGGCGAGGTGACGGGATACAGTTTGCCTTCGGCGTAGGCGACTTGTCCTCCGACCAGGGTGTGGGTGATCCGTGCCGGGAACATCCGCCCTTCGAAGGCCGACCAACCGCACTTGTATTTCAAGGACTCGCGACGCACGCGCCAAGGACTGTTGAACTCCACCAGCACTGCATCGCCGAAATACCCTTCCCGCAGGAAGCCCCGCCGTTCGATCTGGAAGATCCGCGCCGGATTGTGGCACATCTTTTCCACTACCTGCTCCAGGGTAATATGTCCCTTGACCACCTCGGAGAGCATGGCCGGAAGGGTGTGCTGGATCATCGGCCCTCCGGAAGGGCACCGGAGGTACGGACGCGCTTTTTCTTCGGCCGTATGCGGGGCGTGGTCCGAACCGATCGTATCGATCCGCCCCGAGAGTAGCGCCTCCCACAGGGCCTGCCGGTCTTTTTCCGATTTTACCGAAGGGTTTACCTTGATCAGGTTGCCCAAGGTAGCGTAGTCCCGCTCGTCGAAAAACAAGTGGTGCGTGCAGACCTCGGCCGTGATCTTTTTGTACGAACCGGGTTTCATGCTCGAGAGTTGGTTTAGTTCGCAGGCCGAACTTACGTGCAACAGGTGCAGGCGTGCGCCGGTCTTTTTAGCCAGATCGATCGCTGCCGAGGAGCTTCGCAGGCAGGCCTCCTCGTCCCGGATCCGGGCGTGCATCCTCGGGGGAATGTCTTCCCCGAATTCTTCCCGGGCTTTGGCCAGATTTTCGGCGATCCGGACATCGTCTTCGCAATGCGCGGCGATGAGCAGGGGCGAGGAAACGAACAAACGTTCGATGGCCTCGGGGTCCTTGAGCGCCATGTCCCCCGTCGAGGAACCGAAGAACACCTTGACGGCAGCTACCCGCGCCGGGTCGGCGCGGAGGATGTCCTCCAGGTTGCTTTCGCTGGCTCCGATCATAAAGGAGTAATTGACCGACGATTTCTGAGCCGCGATGCCGAACTTTTCTTCCAGCAGTTCCGGAGTGAGCGCCGGGGGAAGAGTATTTGGCATGTCGATCACCGAGGTAATCCCGCCTGCGACGGCTGCGGCAGATTCGGTAGCGAAATCGGCCTTGTCCGTCAGTCCGGGATCGCGGAAGTGTACGTGCGTGTCGATGGCTCCGGGGAGCAGGTATTGGTTGTCGGCCAGGATCAGGCGCGTGCCCACCGGCAGGCTGATCGAGGGGTCGATCCGTTCGATGATGCCTTTGCGGATCAATACGTCGCCCTCGACGATCGAGCCTTCATCTACGATTTTTGCGTTTTTTATCAGGATGTTTTCGTCCATGTTCGGATGAGGAAAATAGTCAATTATATCGGTTTGGTGTGCAGGTACCGCGTGAGGTTTACCGCGGTGGAAAAGAATACGAGTTTCGAATTGGCATTGCGCTCGATGTGGTATTGCGCCCGGTCGAGTTCCCGGTAAATGTCGGCGATGTTGCGCCCGTGCACGTAGCCGGCAAAGCTCTCGAAGTTGAACCCATCGGCAAATTCCTGGGGATAGACCAGAGCCGAGACTCCGTAGTTGTACATCAGTCCTTGGCGGAATACCTCGCAGCAGTATTGCAGGAATTGTTTTTGCTGCTCCCGGGAAAGGGCGGCCATGCGGTCGGCCCATTCGAGCAGACGGTTGAGTTCGGCGGGTTTTTTCTTGGCCATGAAAGCCGAGCGGACGAACCGGACGAACATCTCCGGAAAGATACCGGCGTGTCCGCCCTCGTGCAACAGTTTGAGGGCGCGTCCCATGCTCCCTTGTGCGCTTCGCGCGGCATTTTCTGCGGCTGCAGGCGAAGCCTGGTAGCGTTCGACCAATTCTCGGGCGATGTCCCGTTCGGAGATCCGGCGCAGGTCGATCCGCTGGGTGCGCGAGGCGATCGTAGGCAGGATGGCCGAAGGGTCGTCGGTAGTGAGCAGGATCAGGGTGTTTTCGGCAGGCTCTTCGATGAGTTTGAGCAGTTTGTTGGCCGCTGTGGGATTCATCTTTTCGGCATGCCAGATGATCATCGCCCGATACCCTCCGGAGAAGGACTTGAGCGAGAGTTTTTTGGCAATGGATTCCGCTTCCTCCTTGCCGATGAGGCCCTGTTTGTTCTCGATCTCCAGCAAGGCGTACCAGTCGGGGAGTTCCCCATAGGGCATTTCGCGGACGAACCGCCGCCAGGATTCGAGGAAGTCGTCGCTCACCGGGGATTTCTTTACCTCCCGGGTGGTATTGACCGGAAAGGCGAAATGCAGGTCCGGATGCGTGAGCGCCTTGTCCGGTTCGATGCCCAGCACCCGTGCGGCGTACGCGATGGCAATGGGCAACACGCCGACCCCTTCGGGAGCGACGAACAGCTGTGCATGCGCCACCCGTCCCCGTTCGGCGGAGCTTTCCAGCAGGGCGCGGACGCCCTGGTTGCCGATGATGTCCTTTGCCAGCATGAAAAACAAAGTTACGTATTTTTTCGGGCGTTTCGGATGTCTCGGGGTCGGGAAAAATTCGCGTGCAAAATTGCCTTTTTGCGAAAGAATATCGGCAAAAGTTGGTTACATTTGTAACCGCTTGTGCTTTTGAGGTAGAAAATCTTGAAAACAAAATACTTCCTTATCATGAACATCAAATTTGTACTTTGCGCCTTGCTGGGCGGGGTCTCCTTCTTGCAAGGACAGGCCCAGACGCCGGTGGACACCGCCTTTTTCAAGGCAAAGGACGATACGCTTACCGCGTATTGCCGCTCCCGTCAGGGGACGCACAATTATTACGTGGGGCGTGTGCGCCTGGATTCGCTCGCGGTGTCCGGGGGGCAGATCACGCTGTATTACAACCCGGTATTGGCTCAGTATCCCATGCGGGAAGACGTCTGCGCCGATATTTACGCGATCCTCAAGGACAGCCTCCCGGCCGGACTTTCCTCGTACCGTCTGCGTGCCGTGAGCGAGGGAAAGGAGATCAACGAACTCATCCCGCGTTATTACCGGGAGCAGAACGCGCGCAAGAAAACGGTAAAACTCAAAAGCATCCCGACCCCGCTGGTGGCTCCCCAGGACCGGGCCTTTACTCCGACCGAGGGACTTTACGGCCGCCATATCGCCATGTGGCAGAGCCACGGGTACTATTACGAGCAGAAACTGCTGCGGTGGGAATGGCAGCGGGCGCGGATCTTCCAGACGGTGGAGGATGTCTTCACCCAGAGTTTTGTCCTGCCCTTCCTGGTGCCGATGCTCGAACGCGCCGGAGCGGTGGTGCTGTTGCCGCGCGAGCGGGACTGGCAGATCGAGGAGATCATATCGGACAACGACGCTACGGTATCCGGATATTATGAAAAGAACGGCGAATACGCTTGGCAGGCCGGTCAAGGCGTGGGCTTTGCCGATCCCAAGGAGTACTACGTGGACGGAGAAAATCCTTTCGAGATGGGAACCTACCGGGAAGTAGCCACCCTTACCAAGGGAAAGGAAAGCGTAGCGGTATGGCAGCCCGAATTTGAAAAGGGAGGCACCTATGCCGTGTACGTATCGTACAAAACGCTGCCCGAGAGCACGGACGATGCCCTGTACACCGTTTACCACAAGGGAGGAAAGACCTCCTTCCGGGTCAACCAGAAGATGGGCGGCGGTACGTGGGTTTACCTCGGCAAGTTCGACTTCGACAAGGGTCGCAGCGGCCGGGTGGAACTGACCAACCGCAGTGCCCATGCCGGTTCGGTGGTAACGGCCGACGGGATCAAGATAGGCGGCGGTATGGGCAACATCGCCCGCACGGTGCCGGCCGATACCTCGCTCCTGGCAGGCGATGCGCGTCGGATGGCGGAGATGGGCCTCACTCCGGAGCCGATCGTGAGCGGTTATCCCCGTTTTACGGAAGGAGCGCGTTATTTCATGCAGTGGGCCGGTGTGCCCGACTCGGTATATGCCGCTTATCAGGGACAGGATTATACCGATGACTATGCGGGTCGTCCCCGTTGGGTGAATTACCTGGCAGGCGGTTCGTCGGTAAATCCCGGTGCGAAGGGACTGAACATTCCGGTCGATCTTTCCTTTGCTTTCCATTCGGATGCCGGTACCAAGAAAGACAATACGATCGTGGGAGCCCTGTCCATCTATACTCTGAAGTCGAACGGCAAGGCGGAGTTTGCCAACGGCGGCTCCCGTTACGACAACCGCGATTTGGCCGACCTGGTACAGACCCAGATCATCGGCGACGTGCGGGCGCAGTGCGCTCCGGACTTTACCCGCCGGCAACTGATGAACGGAAATTACGCCGAGTCGCGTATCCCGGAGGTGCCTTCGATGCTCCTGGAGCTGCTCTCTCACCAGAATTTTGCGGACATGCGGTATGGACTGGATCCGCGTTTCCGCTTTGTCGTCTCGCGTGCTATTTACAAGGGAATGCTCAAGTTCCTCAGCGCCCGCGACGGCCGCCCGTATGTGGTGCAACCCCTTCCAGTGGACAATTTCTCGGTGGAATTTGCCGGCAACGACCAGGTACGCCTGCGCTGGAGCCCGGTAGCCGATACGCTCGAACCCACGGCCATGCCCGATGCGTACATCGTCTATACCCGCGTGGGGGATGGAGCGTTTGACAATGGGACGCTGGTGGAGGACACCGTTTATACGGCTTCGATCGCTCCGGGACAGCTGTATTCCTACAAGGTAACGGCGGTGAACAAGGGCGGAGAGAGCTTCGACAGCGAGATCCTGGCGGCGATGCGTGCCCAGAATGAAAAGGGAACCGTGCTCATCGTCAATGGTTTCGATCGGGTGAGCGCTCCCGAAAGTTTTGCCTCGCGCGACAGTACGTATGCCGGATTCCTGGATTTCCGCGACAGCGGCGTGCCGTACAAGGAGGATATTTCCTACATCGGGCCGATGCACGAGTTCCGTCGCACCATTCCTTGGATGGATGACGACTCGGCCGGATTCGGCGCATCCGACGGCGATTATGAGACGAAGGTGGTAGCCGGCAACACGTTCGACTATCCGGCGGTTCACGGACGTTCCTTGGCCCAACTGGGGTATTCGTTCGTCTCGGCCAGCAACGAAGCAGTGGAAAACGGCTCGGTGGACATGAAGGACTACCCGGCAGTCGATCTGATCCTGGGCAAGCAGCGCCGCAGCATGTTGGGCCACACCGAAGACCGGGTAGATTTTGAAGCCTTCTCCCCTGCGATGCAGCAGGCCATCGCCGACTATACGGCTTCCGGGGGCAATATCCTGGTCAGCGGTGCGTATGTAGCCAGCGACCTGTGGGACAACCCTTGGGTGGACAAGCAGGGCAAGGAATTTGCCAACAAGGTGCTCAAGTTCCGCTGGATGACCGATTGCGCTTCCAGTACGGGCGAGGTAGAGCCGGCCGTGTCTCCGTATGCTTCGCTGGCGGGACATTATACGTTCCGTACCCGTCCGAACGAGCAGGTGTACAGCGTGGAATCGCCCGATGGTCTGGTGCCGGTGGGCGACAAGGCCTTTACCGTGATGCGTTATGCCGACGACAACATCAGCGCAGCGGTGGCTTACCGTGGCGATGATTACCGTACGGTGGTGCTGGGATTCCCCATCGAGGTAGTCGAAGGACAGGACAAGCGGACCGAGCTTTTGGGCCATATTCTGGAATTTTTCTTCCAGAAGGATTGATCCTTAGCCGTGCGTGCAAGCAAAAGGCCGGAGGCATTGCCTCCGGCCTTTTGCTTGCACGCACGGCGGTTTACACCGCTGTTAGAAGCACAGGATCGCCGTCAGGGAAACTACCGAGACCACTACCCACAGGCTTATCCCCAGCAGAAGCGGCCGGATGCCCACGTTCTTCAGCGTATGGCGGGACAGTCCTGCACCGATGAGAAAGAGCGTAAGGATCAGGATCTGGTGTGCCGCGATCCCGATGCCCGAGTAGAGCGGAGCCAGGGACGGGAACCAGGTGTTGATCCCGATGGCTACCACGAAAAGCAGGATGAAGTACGGGATTTTGATCTTCCCTCCCTTGCTCTTGAACGCCCAGAGGGTGTAGATGGACAGCGGAATGATCCACAGTGCCCGGGCCAGTTTCAAGGTCGTGGCCGTCGCTTCGGCCTGCGGCCCGTAAGCCGCTGCCGCCCCCACCACCGAACTCGTGTCATGGATGGCGATGGCGGCCCAGGTTCCGAATTCCACTTGCGAGAGGCCCAGGGCCTGTCCGATGGGCGGGAAGAGGAACAGAGCGGCGGCATTGAGGATAAATACCGTGCCCAGAGCCAGGCTTATCTGGCTGTCGTCGGCCTTTACCAGCGGGCTGACGGCTGCAATGGCACTGCCTCCGCAGATAGCCGTTCCGCTGGCGATCAGGTACGAGGTCTTTTTGTCCACGGTCAGCTTCCGTCCCAGGAATGCCCCCAGGGTCAGGGTGAGGGCGATGCTGAAGACAGTCAGCAGGACGCCTTTTCCGCCGGCTTGCATGGCCTTGTCGGCGTGGATGCCGAAGCCCAGGCCCACGATGGCGATTTTCAGCAGGGTTTTTACCGCTTCCCGGCTCAGTTTCTCGAACGGATTGCCCATCGTATTGGCCACGACGATCCCGGCGAAGAGCGCCAGGGCGGGTGAAAGGATGGGCTGCATGTCGGTGTCCGGGATGATACACAGGCTCATCAGGATCAAAAAGACGATCCGTCTCCACTTTTCTCTCAAGAGTTTTCTCATGTCGGTGTCGTTTTTTTTCAGGGCGCAAAGGTAAATGTTTGTTATAAATAAAACGAATGATAATTTCTACTATTTGATAAATAAAAGTTATGTGTAACATTGGAATAGCTCTTCCTCCGCAGGGGGAAAAACGTTGTGGGCACGGAAAAAATCTTTTATTGGGCGGGGAGACGATCGAACGGGCTTGTTTTGTAACTTTGCGAACCGGAAAAAACGAGGAAAAAAATCATGTCCAAATCGCTGCTTACCATTCTCCTGCTCTTGTGTTCCAATACGTTTATGACCATTGCCTGGTATGGCCATTTGCGAATGGCTCAGACGCCCTGGTTTTCAAAACTCGGCTTGTGGGCGGTGGTGCTGATCAGTTGGAGCATCGCCCTGCTGGAGTACTGCTTTATGGTACCGGCCAATCGTTTGGGGTACAAGGAGACCGGAGGGCCTTTTTCGCTGGTGGAACTCAAGGTCATCCAGGAGGTGATCACCCTGACGGTCTTCACCATCTTTATGCTCCTGTTTTTCAAGAACGAGCACTTGCGGCTCAACCACCTGATGGGCTTTCTGTGTCTGATCGGGGCGGTTTATTTTATTTTCAAGAAGTAGCGTAGGAAGGACCCCTGCTGGGAAAAGGTCGGAAAGGTTCCTTTTGACGAACCGGTCCGGATACTTTTCAAGACAGATAACGTATACGTAGATTTTGCGCCATTCAACTGGCGGATCTGGTATTGCAACGAACCGGCTATGGAAATAGTAGGTCCTATCCCTGCGGAATACCGACATGCCGAATGGGGAGAGGTGTTCCCTCCTTTTTACATCACGGATAGAATGCGTGACGGTCGTTATAAGGGGGCTATTTATGATCCCGGCCCCTTTACAACTGATGGGAAATGCACGCAGATTTGAAGAAATCCGAGGATGATATTTCCCGGTGAACAGAGAAAGTCCCGTCAACTTTTAGTTGGCGGGATTTTTTAGTTGTCTTTTTCTTTTGATTTACTACATTTACCACAAAAATAGTCTGTTAGTTCAGTGAAGCCAAGTTGCCATACAAGCTGCTATGAGCGACGACGGCTTCAACAACAGGAATTGGGAGATATTCTATTTCTAAAGATGTTACGAAACATCAGAATGACCCGGAAAAGTTTCCTTCTTTTTATCTGGTAAGGAGCAATATCACTATATTGAACATAATAAGGATTCAAGGGAATGCGATGTATTGGAATCCCTATGAAGGCTTCCCTAAAATCTTTAAGACATATTATCCAACCACTATAAAATAACAATATTTTAATATTTAAAAGCAATGAAGTACAGTGAATTAAAAAAAATAGCAGACCCTATGATAGCCCGGATATATACGGACCTTGGTTTTAAACAGGCAGGGAAAGGGGTTACCAAATTTAAGAAAAAGGTCACCCCGTATTGTACCCAGATCATTTATTACACCTCTTCGGGACAAGGGCTGGACTGCTATAGCATCCTCCCGGTTATCTGGATTGAGCAATCTCTACCCACCATCGTTTTTGAGAGGATGACCGGGGAAAGGGTGGCCGATGCGTGTATGGGCCTAAATATGCCCCATATTTCAAAAAAGGCTCCCTTGGAGTGGGAATTTACCAGCGATATGGATTTTGAAAAGGTCGTAGCCGACATCCGGGAAAAAATGGTAAAATATGCCATTCCATACCTGAATGAAAATATAAATTTGAAAAAGTTTTTAAACGTATATTTGGATAATGGACTTTTCAATAGCTATTATTTGATTCCCGTGATCTACTACATGATCGGAAAACCGAAAAAAGGCATCAAATACATGGAGGAGAACATGGAAGAAGTAATGTCCGAAAAAATGAACCAATTCCCCCCGTGGATCCCCCCTACGGTAAGGTACAATACTTTTTTGCCGATATTCAAGGATTATGTCCGTGACAACCCCTTCCGCATGGAAGATTATGAGGGTAATGAGTAAATCATAGGATCTATTATTTTTAACATAAAGCTCTAAAGTAGCCAAAGGAGAATAAGAGAGGTTGGAACGTAAACAATTGGGAATGAGCAGATTTGCACAAAGTTGCCAAATCGGCATAAAGCAAGCGAGTGAGGAATATTGAAGTAGTTCAGTTACTAAATCGTGAGCCACAGTTACCTATGCAAAGCAGGTAACAATGCGGAAAGGCAACTTTGTGCATCAACGGATTTTATTGCACTGATTCTCAATGCTTTGCGTATCAAGGAACGCTTACAGAATGATTATATTTGCACACTCAAAATGTAAGCGTTATGAAAATCGAAAAATTCAAGGTGTTGCTCTACCTGAAAAAGAGCGGAATGGACAAGAATGGAAAAGCTCCCATCATGGGACGCATCACGGTGAACAGGACTATGGCGCAGTTCTCCTGCAAGTTGTCTTGCACTCCATCGCTTTGGAATCCTCGTGCCAGCCGATTGGAGGGCAAGAGATACCCTTTTCCCATTGCTGAGCACGAATCGTGTTCGTATCGATCTCATCACCATCTGCAAGATGCTCGGTCACAAGGATGTGAAGATGACGCAGCGGTATGCGAGAGTGACCCAAAAGAAGCTGTTTGAGGACATGGACAAGTTCATCGCTGCAACCGAGAAGGACTTTATTCTCGCATTATGAACAAGGCTTTCAACTTTTCTTTTTACAGTTTCAACTACATTATTATATTATAAGGACAACAACTATGAGCAGAAGTACATTTTAAAAACAAGCGTTTTCAATTTCTGTGGCAGTATGTTGCCGGGGTTTGCCGACTTCAACGCCAAAAACAACAAGAAAAACTTGCACGACTGCAACGAATACATGAACAATGATGAGTTGAGAAATACGTTGAAGTTCTCACAACTATCTCGGTATGCAAATAAGCAAGCCACAACTAAATTGCCACGTTACACCCAATCAGTTGCATGGCTGCACTCAGTACACTTACTTTGCACCCGACAATCGGTCAATGGTGCAAACCGTGACCACTTTACCAACAATTTAAACAATGTAAGTTATGGCAAAAACAAAAGATGTAGGATCGTCTTGACCGTGTCGTCCGCATCCTCGGAGGAAGGCGCATGAGCGTATCGGGCATCATCGAGAACATCGTGCGCCACCACCTAAGCCTTTATGAAGAGGACTTCGAGGCTTGGCGCAAATTGTGAGAATTAAGGTCTGCGGCCTTGGACGTGGATAGCTGAAAGGCAGTAGTTCCAACTAACGCGTTCTGAGAGGGAGCGAGGTTATGTTTTGGGAACCCCAAAACGCCTCGCTCCACCATGAGGGTGGAGGAATTTTGCTCCCAACGGTCGCAGAAAGTGAGTGTACCAACTATAAACAGTGTATCGAATGACAAACGTACAGGAACAAGACAAGAGAAAGGGCGGAAGACCGCCCACAGGCAGGGTTCGCAAGCTGTCGAAGTCTGTCACGGTGAAGTTCTCAAAGCCAAGCTATGAGGCATTGAAACTGAGGGCAAGAAAAGCCAACCGCAAATTGGCGGAGTACATTCGTGAGTCCGCCTTGAACGGCGAGGTGGTCAGCGGACACAACGCAGAGACGGTAGCCATCGCTAAGAGTCTCATAGGCATGGCGAACAACCTCAACCAACTTACCAAGCTGTCGCATCAGAGAGGTTTCCATGAAACCCATGTATATGTGGTGGACTTGTTGAGAAGATTGAAAGAAATCCTTGGCGAGTTTCGCCAAGCAAGTTATAAACCGAAGCCAAGCAGTATGGGCAGAAAGGAGGATACCATATGATAGGCAAGCTAAAGAAGGGCAGCTCATTTGGTGGTTGCATCCGCTATGTTACAGGCAAGGACGAGGCGAAAATCCTTGCATCCGATGGAGTGTTACTCGGCACGAATGCCGAGATAACGCAAAGTTTCGAGCTACAGAGGCAGCTAAATCCAAGGATAAAGAAGCCTGTGGGACACATTGCATTGAGCTTCAAACCAGAGGACAAGCCACGTTTGACGGATGAGTTCATGGCTAAGATAGCCATTGAATACATGCAGATGATGGGCATCACCGATACCCAATTCATCATCGTAAGGCATCACAACACAGACAATCCACATTGTCATATCGTGTATAACCGCATCAACAATGAGAGCAAACTCATATCAGATAGGAATGATTACAGGCGTAATGAGCAAGTGACCAAAGCTCTAAAATCCAAGTATGGATTGACTTATGGAACAGACAAGAGCAAGACTAATACTCGCAAGTTACACAATGCTGAGCGTGCCAAATACGAGATTCACAATGCAGTTAAAGGTGCCTTGAATAACTCAGATAGTTGGCAGAAGTTCAAGAGCGAGCTTGCAAAACGAGGTGTTCACTTAGAGTTTGTCTATAAGGATAAGGAGCGAACCAAGGTTCAAGGCATCCGTTTCTGCAAGGATGGATATAGCTTCAAGGGTACGCAGATTAGCCGAGACTATAGCTTTAGCAAACTGAATGCAAGATTTGAGGGAACGGAGAACCATGTATCAGCAAGAGCCATTTCTACTCAACAATATGAGCAAGGTAGTTTCAAGGACGAACTGTTGTCATTCATGTCGGAGAGCAGCCAGAACCCATGGAATGGTATTTCTTCCATTGGACTTTTTGCTCCAGCCAATGCTCAGACCTTTGAGCCATTCCCAGAGGATGAATCAGTCAAGAAGAAAAAGAAGAAACGCAGAAGAGGCTTTAGCCTTTGATGCAAGTTACAAACCATTCAAACAACATAAGAAAAAAGATGAAAGAAGAAATGTTAGAAGCCATCTACGGCACAGTTGAGAGATTGGAGCAAAAAGTCGATGAACTTTCTGCCTCACCAAAGAATACAGAGGCGGAAAGCACTCCGGCCTCTGTAAGTGTTGATACTAGCAAACTTGAAAAAGCTATTCTTGCTATGGCTGTAAAAGAAGGGGAAGCTATTGACAAATTGGCAAGATTAAGAGAGGCAATTTGCATCTTTACCGACCTTACCAAGAAAGAAGCAAGCAACGGCGAACAGCGAAGCAAAGTCTTGTTTGACACAGTTAAGCAGTTGAAGCAAGAGCAAGATGCTACTTCACAAGTAGTACACGAAAAGCTACATGCTATGGTCAACACGCCTCAGAAGAAGATTGTTATCCACCGCTTTGAACCTACCTCCAAGTATGTTCTTCTTTTCATCGGTAGCTTGGTTCTATCTCTCGTTATTTCCATTTGGGGCAACCTCACCCAATGGCGAGAGCACCAAAATTGGGAGGAAGCAGACTTGAAGTATCGAGCATTGCGAATGGTACTGCCATCTGATGACCCGAATATTCGCTACATAGAAAAACACTTTTCAGTACAACGTGATGATGATACTATTAATAATGTTAGAAATCGTGTCGCTGTTTATGAGGATTCTATCCGCCGACATTATGAAATGATTGAAATGGCTGCTTACAAGGATAGCCTTGCAAAACAATTAAACAAAGAAGCTAACGACATAAAAGAAAGGCTTAAAAAGTAAAAGAGCCTATGCCTATTTTCTTCATTCTTACAATGTAATAGATTCTTAATGTTGATGCAATGATACTGTAACTAAAAAGCCGTACTTTTGCAGCCGAAGTATCCTGAATCATTCAGACTCATTCGATACTACGATGAAGAAGATGATCGTGAGTTTACTTTTCTGACGAATGCAAAGCATCTTTCTGCGTTGGATGTCGCGAATCTATATAAAAAAGATGGTTGGTCGAGCTGTTTTTCAAATGGCTAAAGCAGCATCTTAAGATAAAGAGCTTCTGGGGCACAACGGAGAATGCTGTACGCATACAGATTAGTGTTGCCATTATCACTTATTGTCTCGTGGCTATTGTTCACCATGATATGCAATTGAAACGCTCAACATATGAAGTTTTGCAGATTCTAAGCATTTCATTGACGGACAAAACCCACCTAAGAGATCTATTTGATAAGACTATTTTCAACGATGTCAAAGAACTCGATTATTCCCTCTTTAAGGGACTAATGTCTTAAATTATATAATAAGGGGTAGACATATATATATAATATGCATACCTCTTATTATATGGTTTTGTATATGTTTGTTATACAAAATACGAATTTGTAAGTACAAACCGTTTATTATGTTGGTTATATTTCACTTTGTTAAAAATAACGCTTTATATGTGTCAAATTAACACATTGCATTGATTAACAAAAATATTTTGATTGACACATTTTGATGAAATAGTTTTTTTTATTACTTTTGCAAATGAAAACTTACATGACTTGGCTTTAATAGACCTCGACCAAGCTGTGCTATTATTGTAGAGGTTGCATAAGGAGTAAAAAAATGAAGAAGTTTTTCATGGGCATGATTGCCGTTATTGTGTGTGGTACTGCATTTGCAGGAAACTTAAATGAGATTAAGGCTTCAGCAGTATCAGATGATGATCTTAGCTCATCTACACCAGACAAGATTGTATCTACTTTCTATGGTTCAAAGGCTTCAACTAACGCAAACAATCCTTGCAAGGGAGCAACTATCAGAAAGTGCGGAACCATAGAGTCAAGTTTGGTGTCATTTGAAGACCAAACTTTGGTGATGCAGCAGGTAAAGGATGCTGATGGTAACACATTATTTACAAACAATTTCTTTGCTCCATCTTCCGTGTCAGAAACAAAGGCAAATATTAAGCTTGAAACAATGAAATTGGGTGGAACGTTCAAGGCAAATGTGGCAGAATGAAAATAAGGCATATTTTAGCACTCCTTTTCTTTATGTTTTGCACGACCATATTTGCACAGGGGCGTGATTATATAAATGAAATGGAGCAGAACGACTTGCAAATCAGACAGAAGCCTAACACTGAAGGGCTTCTGTCTGATTATTTGCATTCAGCAAACATTAAGGAAGATACAATTTTTGCAATTCTTTATAGTCCTGCTGAATGTTTTAGATGTGAAGCTGCAATTCCTGCATTTTATGATAAACTGAAACGCAATAATCCGAACAACAAGTTATTACTAATAACTGCATATGGGGATTCTAAAACAGCAAGTTGGTATAATTCTAAAAACAACTATAAGGCTGATTATTACATTTATGATACGAAATCAGTTTATAGCAACATCTTCAGTTTCAACTCTGAAGGAATGTACGGATTGTATATACTCAAATTAGTTCCAAAAGAAGGCGTGTTCGTCACAGGTGGACAATATACGGTCTTAGGGGCAGAGTTTGTGAAGCAGTTGGTACTTTGTAAAAAGAGAATTGCTCCTCACATGTATGAATTGGATAAGAAAGACTCATATAAAGAGGTGTCAGACCAGATTGCGATGATAAATGTTCCTATGCCAAAATGGAAACAAACGGACATCGAGGTCAACACGAAAGATGGAGTAGAAATATCATCAATATATGATATTCCCAAAATAGAGAATGGACACCTTTTTTTTAACGACATGCTGAACAATGGTATAATGCTGTTTAATAAAGAAAATGGTTTGTTTAAATTCAAGCGACTCTTCCAAGCAGACGAAGCGGAGAAAAAGAAATTTGTTTCCGTGCCAGATAAGGATTTCAGAAACTTAGTAAAACAAGGACAAGTCTTTTACATAGCATTGTCTGCAAATATGTTGGACTCTTCTCATATCGGAATTTCCTATTCCCTGCCAAAGATTCTTCGAGAAAAAGTAGGCAACGAATGGAACTTTAGCTTTTACAATGCCCCTGCTGTCTTGATACGAGACATCAACAATTATACGTCAGGCAAGATGATTTCACCAGATTTCGATTTGGAACATTCCAAGTATTTCTATCTTCACTTTGTGTTCGACTTATTCAATAACAAATTATGGACAGGAAGCGAAAAGTTGACATGGCCTATGGATGGATTTGAGAAAGAGGATATTGTAGGACAGAAAGATTTAGACCCTTTTAATGGCAGCTTTTATAAGACCTTCAATCCAATAATAGCTTCTTTTCGTATCAATGACGGAAAGTGTGATGGACATTACGGCAAATTAGAGCGTATTCAAGAAAATAGCAGAACAGGCTATTATTATCTTAATAATGTATTCGCACATGAAGGAAAAACTTTCTTGTATGGAAATGGTTACACAGGAAAACTGTATGTGACAGATAGCCTTCATCTTGACAAATATAAGGTTTACATGGTGTTTGACACAGATACAGTTCCTATGATTGCACCAGACTCCACAAAATTTTATACGCATGAATATGGAAATCTGTATAGTTCTTACTTCACAAAGTGCATCACAACTGTAAAAATGGATAAAAGGAACATCTATTGTCTTTTAAAGCATGGTATGCCAAGGACAGACAACTTCCAAAAGGACAGATATTCCTTTGTCATCGTAAATAGAAAAAATGGGAAGACCAAGGAATATCCACTTCCGTCTGTCGCTCCTGCTGAATACAAATGTTTGGGGTATGGAATAAATGCACAGGATAAGCATTTCAACCCATTCATGTTTATCAAGAAAGATGGTAAGTACATCATTAGAATGTTGGACATTTAAGCTCCATTATAATGTGGACAATACACATTTTATCAATAAAGCCGTATCTTGCCCCAACCAGGTATTGATGCGGCTTTTTTCATTCTGTTTACAGGATTATGACATATAATCGTACCATTATAAATAGCATGTCGAATGCCAAGCATACAGATAGGATCTACTTATCAATGAAAATAGCATAATATAATTCATGAACAATTGAGAGATTGTAGCAGAATGTCAATGAATTTTTAGCCTCAAAAAATGAGGGTACGTCATGGAGTTATGACACACCCTCATAATTATAATTTTTAGTCGTATTTCACGATTATCACCCCATCATGTTTACTCCATACTGCATTAAAAGGCGTTGCAAAATCGCAATCAATTTTCCCCATAAATTCATTGTTGCTATACACATCTAATCTTATTCTGTTCTTTCGATTTTCTGAATAAGTAAAGCTAATTTCTGAATTTCTAATTTTTTCTATACAAAGACTGTATCTTATAGTCTTAGCGCTCTTTGGATTGATTTTTATAAATTTATTCTTTGCTTTTGTCAAATATGTCCATCTATTGTTTATATATGTAAGTAAACCATAAACCTTGCCAATACTAATCTGCTTTTTACCATAATTTTCAATTGTAATTGTTACAAATGAAGGTTTTTTATCATGGACAATTGCACTGATTTTTAAAGAATCATTCAAGTATGTTTTACTTTCATTTTTAATATTATATTCTTCTTTTGAGGAAACAGAAGTAGTCCCCAATATTAGTAAAATGAAGACGAAACAACCCAATGTCAATCTATTCATAATTTAATATCTTGTTAAGCCGAAGGTCTGATTTATTAAATAAGCCTTAATACACGCTCCATAAGTGACACCATTGTATGTGATGCTCCCTAAATTAATCCCAACAGTATATCTCGTATTTGTCGCTTTTGTCAAGGCATAAACAATACCACCGCTATCACCACTATTTGAAGTATATTTTGCCAATATAACATCCTTGTAAATAGTTTTTTGTGCTGAGTTAGGAACGTCATAGCTTGCATTAAATATAGTTCCTGAACTTCTTTTAGAGACCATTCCAACCATATTTATCCAAGAGCCTTTTGGCGGTTGAGCCAAAGCTATAGAAAGTGTATCTTTTTGCAAATCTTTCATGAATTTGATTTTATTAGTTGGAGCATGTTTTTTTGATGTTATTGAACAAAATGCAGCGTCAACATAATACTCTTCCTTTGAATATAAACACTTGCCAATTTCTACGTTGGCTGAATCTTTTAAAATATCATTAACTTTTATAAAGTGACCTGCTGTGACAATGCCTATATTGCCATTTTTATCTTTAGCTCTATACCCTATAGATGCATTGTGTGTTTTGCCATCACGAATTGTCTTGATTTCACCAGCACAATCAATTCCGTCATTAAGAATGATTTTTCCGCAATTTACAAATTTGATTTTATTGCTATCGCAGATTTTTTTCTTGAATTCTTGGATTGTAGATGAATTTTTATGAAGCAACCCCACTTCTACTATATTTTCTTTTTCAGATATGCCATATATTGTCACATTTTGATATAGAAAGTTATTGCCTTCAAGTGCTTTTTGCCGAATATCCTCAACCACTTGCTGCAACTCTTTATAAGAGTATTGGCAACTTTCATAAATAGTTGAACGAGATAATGCTGCTCTAGTTTTTAGAACAGATACACCTTCTCCCTTTTTTACTAAGACTACAAGATTTCCATCATCATTTATATAGCATCCACCATAATAAGCAGGGATTTCAGCTGTGGACATACTTCTTGTTGGCGAACTATTTAATGATTTCATAAGTTCAAGATAATCTGCATAAGCATTCTCTTGAAGAGAGACCTCCTGTCCGTTTTGAACTTGTTGCGCTTCAACAGAAGCGTTCTTGTCTTGCTCTAAATCATTGTTGCAAGAATAGAATGTCAATAATCCTACTAAGCAAGCTAACATTTTTAAATACACTTTTGCTTTCATAATTAAAACGTTTTAAGTTGGAACTTATTTATACAGTAAATATCTTAAAATATTACTTAATACTCAAGTTACATATACCCATATAAAAAGCGAAGTCCCACCGTGGTACGCATCGTTGAGAGGCGTGGTGGGATTTGTTGCTGCAACAAATACGCTTTTTTGTCGGAATCTCCAAATATTTTCTTAGAAAACTGCATTTCATGCATAGGATTTAACACAAAAAGTTCTAATTGCCATAAAATTCTCATCGTAATTCATTGGATATTTAGAAAATTATCGTATCTTTGTCCCCGAATTAAGGCGTTCTTTGTATATTGCAAAATACAGAAACGGGCAGAAGTCCGCTCGTTTCCATATTGTTACCTGTATAATATAGGTAAACGCCCAAATTCTTGATTTTCAATCAAAGTCCAATTTAGAGCGAGTTAGTATTTTAAACTTTATTGAACAGATCCCGTCGGTCAAAAAAGACCGAAGCGGGACGCTTCGGGGATTTATTCTTTCCGGTATTTCTGGGGTGAAATCCCGGTGAGGTTCTTGAAGTATTTGCCGAAAAAGGACTGGTTGGGAAAGTTCAGTTCCTGGGAGATTTGTTGGACGGTCATGTCGGTGGTTTGCAGCAGGACTTTGGCTTCGAGGATCACGCGGTAGTCGATCCATTGTCCGGCGGTGCGCCCGGTAGCTTTCTTTACCATTTGCGAGAGGTATTTCGGCGTCAGGCACAGTTTGTCGGCGTAATAGGCCACATCGCGGTGTTCCCGAAAAGAGTTCTCCATCTGTCGGATGAACAGTTCGGTCAGTTGATCTTCCCGTCCTTTTGAGGTGTTGCTTTGTGGTATTTTTTGTTGGGAAATATAGATCAAGTCGTAGATCATCGCTCTCAGGATGTTGACGATGATCTCCCGGCGCATCGGGTTGTCCGTTGCGGCGGCTTTGGTCTTCAGCAGGCGATAATATTCAGAAACGCATTGCCTTTCTTGATCGTTTAGATGGATCAGTGGGGCTTCTTTCATGTAGTGATAAGTTGGAGGAAGCGTCCGCTTGATCAGCGAAATAATATCCAATGTCGAATGGACATTCATGGCAATGAATACGGCGGAAAGATCGTCGCTGTGTGAAATATGTTGAAGAATATTGTTGGGGCGGATCAGAATTATGTCTCCCGGGGCGATCGAATAGTGCTCCATATCGAGCGATAGTTCCATATGGCCTTTCAGGCACATGGAAAAGGCCAGGGCCTCAATGCGTATAGGGTGCTCTAAGACAGGAATAGCATTAAGATCGTCGAATATGGCAAAGTCTTCCCCGAGGGTGATGACACCTGGAATATTTTGGATAAAACGAATGCCGAGCTGGGGTATTTTGGTAATTTTCATGTTCGAGATGAGAGAATAACCTAGCGAAAATACTCGTTTTTCGACAGAACACCTATTTGAGGCAAAATGAAAAGGAAAAACGGGACAGATACCGGGTAAAATCCGCCTCGCCCTTCCGGATGAAGCATCTCGTTTTTTTTCGATTCAAAGAAGAAGAAGACGGCCTCGTTTTTTCAAAAAATTTGTACATTTGGCCGATACATGGACACTATATAACGGAATGTAAAAACGCTATCCTTATGAAAAACAACAAGAAGCGCCCCTTGGAAAAATACCTCGCCCCCAC
>ERZ827520.1969-NODE-1969-length-20972-cov-4.899125_pt1 | contig 20972 bp, 17 predicted proteins | sample MGYA00519581_ERZ827520 | MGnify/ENA primary metagenome ERZ827520 (study PRJEB31778, sample SAMEA3449339) | human gut metagenome | biome: human gut; feature: human-associated habitat; material: faeces | place: United Kingdom | collected 2010/2012 ...
TCACGGTATCGGCGGTATAGATTAGAGGCCGGTATCCATGCCCCAGGCTCCAGGGTGCAGCACTCCAAAAGGAAGTTGCCTACCCAATCCTCTTGTCCTCGGTATGCCTCGGTGACTTCCTCCACCACATCCGGGGTCTGGAGTTGGTAGCCGTTGCGTGCAAAGTTTACAGCTCCCTCGATAGCCCAGGCCAGTATAGACGGCCCCGCCTCTTTCACCAGAATGTCACCATAGTTTGACCGGCTCCCCTGTGTGGGGATGGTGGCCCGGGAGGGTACCACGATCAGCCGCCGCCAGGTGCCGTCGTCGCTGGCTCCCACCTTGGGCAGGTGATTGGTGTATAAAACCATGGTGTGGGTGGGCACATACTTGAAGGGGTCTTTGTACTTTTTCTCCGCTTCAATCTCGTCCGTGGAGCACAGCTGCTTAACCGTACTGGTGTTCAGCCGCATGCCTTCTTCCAGTTCGGCGGCGATAATCAGGCGCTTGCCCTTAAGCTCCGCCATCTCAGGCTTCACGTTTCGCTTGCAGCCAACGGTCAGCGCGTCCGCGCTCATCATGCCGCTGTAGTTGCCCAGCACACGGGCCAGCGTATTCCAGAAGGTGGATTTGCCGTTAGCCCCATCGCCGTAGGAAATGATGAGAGCTTCTGAGAACACTTTGCCCACCACGGCCATGCCCACGATGGTCTGAACGTAATCGATCAAATCCGCGTCCCCGCAGAAAACCCGGCGCACCGTATCCAGCCACAGGTCTTTACCCGCTTCACCGGGCGATGCGTTGGTGCACTTGGTCAGGTAATCCATCGGATCGTGTTCCTGCGCCCCGGCCAGCCCCAGCCGCAAATCGTAGGTGGCTTCCGGCGTATTGAGCAGGTAAGGATTCACATCCAGCTGGTTAATGTCCATCAGCACCAGAGGCTTGGCCTGGTTCAGGCTGGACATGACATACTTGTAATCCCGGTGCTTCATGACGAAAGCGTAATACTGCATCGCGGACAGGTAGGCCATAAGCAGCTTCATCTGATCGTCGCCGGACACGGCTTTGGAGAGCGTCTTGCCGCCTGCCGTAATATCCTCCTGGGACACACCACAATCCAGCAGCGCCTGCTTGGCGGAGGCTACCTGATCCTTCGCATCCTGCAGCTGTAAATCGAGGAATTCCATCATGGCCCCAATGGCCATCTGCTTGGATTCCTGCCAGTAGATGCCGTTGTAGCGGATGAGATCGGTGCTGTCCGTAAAGCGCAGTTCGTCGCCGTATTCCCGCGCCAGCACCTTGGCCTCGCCGATATCGGAATAATCGCCGGGCTTCAGCGTCTGGAAATCCGCCGCGTTGTATTGATCCGGAGGCACATAGCCCGCCTGCCTGCTGATCTTCTTTTCATACCAGCGTACGGCGCTGTTCCAGATGGTGGCCAGTTCTTCATCCTCCAGCGGAGGCTCACACTTGGCGGCCTCGTCCAGAAAAATCTGACGGGCTTTTTCCGTGTTGCCGTAGCGGATGACCACCCGCCCCGCAAAGCGCGACATGGTCTTATTCCGTGTGCCCGCGATGATAACGTTGCCAACCCGGCCCGTTTCCTTTTCCCCGGCGGAGGGCGTGATCTCCACCTCACTTTCAATGGTCAGCCAGCCCTCGTGCCAGATGGTGTCGCCCACATCCGCGCCGAAGATAAACCGGGCGGCGTCCAGCGCGTTATCGTCGAAGAAGGGATACTTGCGGAAGATGGCTTCCTTCAGGGCAGCGTAGTAATCTGCATCCTGTGTTGGCTCGATCTCGAAATACACATGGAACTTCGGTCTCGGAGCCTTACCGTTCTTCGGAAGAAGATGATGCCTGCTGAACGCAATCGCGTAGCTGATGTCCGGCATCATCTCATCCAGCTTTTCCGGCGTAATCCACTCCGCCGGGTTCTCCGTGTGGTCGTTGTCGCAGTCCATGACCACCACGTTCGACTGACGGAAGTTGTTCGTGTTGCGGTAATCGTTGTCGTATTCCGCGCACACGTGATCCATCCTGACAGCTTGCTGAAGCTCCTCGGCGCTGGTGACCTCCACCCGATTGGGGTAGTAGCAGTTCCTTTCATCGCCCAGGACGTTCGCTGTCTGCAAAATCAGTTTCATGCCTGTCCCTCCATCCTGTGTTTATGCCTGTGCTGTTGCATCGTCGCTTGCCCCATTGGACTCGCTCCTTTCATCTGATGTGAGGAGCGCCCATGCGTCCTCCGCTTCCTTACGGACAGTTGGAGGGCGCTTTTTCCGGTTTTGGAGAAAGAAAATTTTGCTTCCGCTTATATGTGCATGTGCGCGTGAGAAATTTTGCCGTCGACCGGAAAAACAGACCGCCCGCTGTCCGATAGAGGGTGAGGGCGATGGGAGGCGGCCTTCGAAAAAAAGTTTCACGAAAACCGGAAAAACCGCATCGGAACTGTCCGTAAGGGGACGGAGGGGCACAAAGTCCTTCGGAAAGAGAGGTGCTGCAAATGCAGGATGCGATGCGAGAAGAAAAGCCTGCCCAAAATGAGCAGGCGACGGATGAGGAACTGTTCGAGGTGCTGATCGCCATCAGCGTGGTGGCCAAGCAGCTGGCAAAACGTGTGATGATGAAGGGAGACAAGCATGAGCAAAATGAGCGAACTGGCCACAGTGCTGGATGACCTGACCGAAGTCGGACGGCGGTTGGTGGCCTGCGGGGAAGACCTGATCAAGGCTGCGGCCCGCGTGAAGGACTGCTTCTCCGGTGAGGACGAATCGGAGCAGGAAAAGTCCAAGACGGCGGGCAGGCGCAGGGCGGCGAAGGAATCGGAATCGGAGCCCGCCGAGGAGACCGCGTCGGAAGCGCCCGCGCCTAAGGTTTACGCCAAGGAGGAAGTCCGGGCGCTGCTGGCGGAGCTTTCCCAGAGCGGCTACCGTGAGGAGGCCAAGACGCTGGTAAAGAAGTACGCCGAGGGCGGGAGCCTGACGGACATCGACCCGGCCCGCTATCCGGATTTGATGGAGGAGGTGCACAGCATCCATGGCTGACCATGCGCTGCTCTCCGCTTCCTCCAGCCACAGGTGGCTGGCCTGCCCGCCCAGCGCGAAACTGTGCGTTGCACACCCCGACCGGGCATCGGCTTATGCCCAGCAGGGCACGGACGCACACAGCCTTGCGGCCTATAAGGTACAGAAGGCGCTGGGCATGGCGGCGCGAGACCCTACCGACGACCTGCAGTACTTCGATTCCGAAATGGCCGGCTGCACCGATGCCTACGCGGCCTTCGTGATGGAGACCCTGGCCGAGGCAAAGAAGCACTGCGCTGATCCCATCGTTCTGGTGGAGCAACGGCTGGATTTCTCCCGCTGGGTGCCGGAAGGATTCGGAACCGGGGACGCCTGCATCGTAGCGGACGATGTGCTGCACGTGATTGACCTGAAATACGGTCTGGGCATTCTGGTGGACGCGGAGCGGAACCCGCAGATGATGTGCTACGCGCTGGGCTTGCTGGAAACCTTCGACGGGATCTATGATGTGTCCACCGTACGGATGACCATCTTCCAGCCCCGGCGGGAAAACGTCTCCACCTTTGAGATCAGTAAAGCCGACCTGCTTTCTTGGGCCGACACCGTGCTGGCACCCACCGCCCGGCTGGCTTTCAAGGGCGAGGGCGAATTCCGCGCCGGAGACCACTGTCAGTTCTGCACCGTCAAGGCGTCCTGTCGGAAGCGGGCGGAGTACAACCTGGAGATGGCACGGTACGATTTCGAGGTGTCCAGCGAACTGACCGACGAGGAGATCGCCGCCATCCTGCCCCGCATTGACGAGCTCATCGCCTGGGGCGGGGACGTGAAGGAACACGCGCTGCAGCAGGCTATCGCAGGCACACACTACCCAGGCTTCAAGGTGGTTGCCGGACGGTCGGTGACCAAATACACCGACGATGAAGCTGTAGCCAATGCCGTAAAAGCGGCGGGCGAAGACCCCTACGAACGGAAGCTCCTCGGCATCACTGCCATGAAGGCGCTTCTGGGCAAAAAACGATTTGACGACATTCTCGGCGGGCTGACATATAAGCCGCCGGGGAAGCCAACCTTAGTCCCTGAGTCGGACAAGCGCCCGGCTCTGAACACAGCAAAGACAGATTTTGAGGAGGAAAATACCAATGAGTAAGTTTGTGAATCCGTGCAAAGTCATCACCGGCCCCAACACCCGCTGGAGCTATGCCAACGTCTGGGAGGCCAAGTCCATCAACGGTGGAGCGCCCAAGTTCTCCGTTTCCCTAATCATCCCCAAGACGGACACCGTCACCATCGAGAAGATCAGGAAGGCTATTCAGGCCGCCTATGAGGAAGGCCAGTCCAAGCTGAAGGGCACCAGCAAGTACATGCCCGATCTGGAAGACCTGAAGCTGCCCCTGCGGGATGGCGACAAGGAGCGCAAGGGCGACCCGACCTACGCGGGGTGCATGTTCATCAACGCCAACAGCAGCACTGCGCCGGGCATCGTGGATGCCGACCGCCAGCCGATCCTGGAACGCTCCGAGGTGTACTCCGGCGTGTATGGCCGGGCCAGCATCACCCTGTACGCCTTCAACTCCAACGGCAATCGCGGCATCGCCTGCGGGCTGAACAACCTGCAGAAGATTCGTGACGGGGAGCCGCTGGGCAGCCGCAGCCGTGCCGAGGATGACTTTGACACCGACGATGACGACGATTTCCTGTCCTGATACAAAAAAGCCGGGCGGCAGAACGGGAAACTCTGCTGCCCGGCATGACAAGAAAGGAATGAATGGCAATGGGAATCTTTACTTATGAAGTGATGAAAGAGTTCGTGGTGACCTTCGCCTTTGAGGCACTCATCATTCTGATGGCTGTAGGTATCATCAGCAGCATCGTCGATACGGTCAAGCGTATCGTGCGCATGGTGCGACGGCACAGGGAAAAGAAGCAGGCGCAGGACGGAGCCACAGAACAGGCATAACGACAAGGCGGCATCGGCTGGACTGGTGCCGCCTTTTTTCAGGAGGAGACATGGATAAGATTGAATATCTCTCCATTGACCTGGAGACGAAATCCGGCACCGATCTGAGCAAGAGCGGCGTTTACAAATATACGGAAGACCCGGAGTTTGAAATCCTGCTGTTCGGCTATTCCGTAAACGGCGGGGAAGTGTCCGTGGTGGATGTGGCCTGCGGGGAACAGATCCCGGAGGACGTACTGCGGGCCATCGTGGACGAGAGCGTGACCAAATGGGCGTTCAATGCAGCCTTTGAGCGGGTGTGCCTGTCCGCCTGGCTGCGGAAGCACCGCCCAGACCTGTTCTGCAGCTACAGCATCCCGGAGGACAGCGTGGGCAATTACCTGAACCCTGTGTCCTGGCGGTGTTCCATGATCTGGGCGGCATACATCGGTCTGCCCCTGTCGCTGGAGGGCGTGAGCGCGGTGCTGAAGCTGCAGGATCAGAAGATGTCCGAGGGCAAGACGCTGATCAAATACTTCTCGGTGCCCTGCAAGCCCACCAAGGTGAACGGCGGCAGGACGTGGAATCGCCCGCATCATGCGCCAGACAAGTGGGCCACCTTTAAGGCGTATAACAAGCGGGACGTTGAGGTGGAAATGAGCATCCAGAAGATGTTGGCCAGGTTTCCGGTTCCTGAATCCGTATGGGATGAGTATCATCTGTCCGAGGAAATCAATGATCGCGGCATTGCGCTGGATCGGCAAATGGTCGCGCAGGCTATCCAGCTGGATGCCAAATCCCGTGACGAGCTCTCCGCTGAGATGCAGAAGGTGACCCGGCTGGAGAATCCGAATTCTGTGGCGCAGATGAAACAGTGGCTTGCCGATCACGGAATGGAGGTAGAGTCGCTGGACAAGAAAGCCGTAAAGGAACTGCTGAAGACCGCGCCGCCTGAACTGGCCAAGGCGCTGGAACTCCGGCAGCAGTTAGCCCGGTCGAGCGTGAAGAAATACATCGCCATGGAAAACTGTGTATGTGCCGACGGTCGTTGCCGGGGGATGTTTCAATTCTATGGTGCCAATCGCTCCGGGCGCTGGGCTGGGCGGCTGATCCAATTGCAGAATCTGCCGCAAAACCATATCCCAGATCTGGCGCATGCCCGCAGCCTCGTGAAGTCCGGGGATTATGAAATACTCCGGCTTCTGTATGAGGATGTGCCGGACACCCTCAGCCAGCTGATCCGGACGGCTTTTGTGCCGAAACCGGGGTACAAGTTTATCGTCAGCGACTTCAGCGCCATCGAGGCGAGAGTGATCGCGCATCTGGCCGGGGAAACATGGAGGACGGAGGTTTTCCGCAACAACGGTGATATCTATTGCGCATCGGCATCTGCGATGTTCGGTGTGCCCGTGGAAAAGCATGGTGTCAACGGGCACCTCCGCCAGAAGGGTAAGATCGCGGAATTGGCTCTCGGTTACGGCGGCAGCGTCGGCGCTCTGAAAGCCATGGGCGCTCTGGACATGGGGCTGAAAGAGGAGGAGCTTCAGCCGCTGGTATCCGCATGGCGGCAGTCCAATCCGAACATCGTTGCTTTCTGGTGGGATGTAGATGATGCGGTAAAGAGAGCCATCCAGGGCCGGATGTCCACAGAAACACACGGCATCCGGTTCACATGGCAGAGTGCCATGCTGTTCATCCAGCTTCCGTCCGGCAGGCGGCTGGCTTATGTGAAGCCGAAGATCGGCGAGAACCGTTTCGGCGGCGAGTCCGTCACCTACGAAGGCGTGGGGGCCACAAAGAAGTGGGAGCGGATCGAGAGTTACGGCCCGAAATTCGTGGAAAACATCGTGCAGGCCATCTCGCGGGACATCCTGTGTTACGCCATGCGGACGCTGTCGCACTGCTTCATCTGCGGGCACATCCACGACGAACTGATTATCGAGGCCAGCACGGGCGTCGACTTGCAGGCTGTCTGTGAACAGATGGGCCGGGTGCCGCCTTGGTTGCCGGGAGCCGTGCTGCGGGCAGATGGATATGAGACGGAATGGTACAAGAAGGATTGAAAAAAGCGCTCACCGGGATGGTGGGCGCTGAAAATCACTCATGGGCCGGAACATAGTACTTCTGTGATCTGTGTTTTGGATTGTCTGGGTATAGCATCACAATAATGCCATGATCAATTAATGGCTTGAGAATATTGGTTCGGAAATAGTCCCTTGAACTAATTCCGCAAACCTCCTGCATTTCAGACCTGCTGCGCGGCTCATGACAGAATGCCAGTAACTCAGTCAGTTTTTTATCCTCCAGCTTAATTGCTCCTCTTACATCCGGGGGGAGCTTTTCTTGACCACCTACATGGCCACTTTCTTGACCACCTCCTTGCCCACTTACTTGCCCACCTGTGTTTTTAACCTGTGCACCTGGCCCTACCTTGGTCATCGCGCCGACGGAAAGCGGGATGATGATTTTGAATACATCGCCTTCGATGAATTCAGGCTCAGCGCCGCTGTACTGCCGGGTGTACTTGTAGCTGTTCCGCATGCCGGAACCAAGCTCGTCAGCATATCCGATCTCCCTGAAAACCTTGCTGATGGCGGGATTCTTGGCAAAAGGCTGGAAGGTTTCAAGGCTGAGCGCTCCGATTCCATGCGCCCGATTTCCGTTTTCGACCACAATGCGGTCGGCTTCAATCACCATCTTCGCCACATACCCGCTGGAGTAATCGCGATGTGCCAGGGAATTGGAGATAATCTCACGAAGGATTTTGTCCCTTGCGCTGACGCTCTGGATGCCGTCCATTACAAACAGGTCGTTTAGATGCTTCTGACCGAAGGCGAACATGCGCTCATAGGATTCCAGCAGGTTGGTGATAATCACATCCCGGTCATCATAGCGGTCGAGATTGTAAACGCGATAGATGCAGTCTGTCTTATGATGCCCGCAAGCGGACATGATCATGTTGTCAGTACCGAAAAGCAATACCGCCGCCAGCGTAATTCCTGTACGACCCTGCTCATCGGTAAGAATCAGGCCGCTGGTACGCAGCAATTCTTCATCTTTCATTGTAGCCCATTCGTGGGGCTGGGCTTCAAACAGCTGTTTTCTGGTAATTGCCATCCGGCGGGCTTTTTCGATCAGATCTGCCCGAAGATCGGATACCGACCAGTACGGATAAACGCGATTCACATAATAGGTACTCTGCTTTCTGGCATAGCACTGGAAAACCATATCCGGGAAATCTGTGATATCCACATCTGCATCATCGTTTCGGTCAAATATCCGATTGCGATGCCTGACTACCGTTGGGCTTACAGGGATATGGATGTGAATGACTTCATATTCACCGGGTTGCTCCTGGATGGTCTTTCCATGCTTATCGACAGCGGAAAAGGTGCCATCTGAGATAAAGCAGTAACGATGAGCAGTCAGATACATAGGTGGAAAGATTTTATCCTTGTTGTTTGCCAACGTGGCAAAATTGGTGACCATCTTCCCCGCAGCATCCGGATCAACGCCAAGGATAACGCCCGTATCATGCACGCCGAGGAAAATATCGCCGCCCTCCCGGTTGGAAAAAGAGCATACTGAATCAAAGAGGCTTTTTGGCAGATCCGTTTTTGCCTCTTTGTACTCAAGATGATAGTCCTCTCCGTGACGAATCAAACGAAGAAGGCCATCAGGCAACGGAGTGGAGCGTTGTCTTTCCATCCAATTCATCTCACTTTCCTATTCGTCACGAGTAGCAGCCTCGTCGAATATATGATCCAACTCCTGATTGGACGTGATACCCATTACGCGCTGGCACACATTCAAATCAGACATATCGAGTCGATAGAAATGCTCATTTCCATCAGGCCCGGTTAACTTGCGAATCAACTGTATCCGACCGAACTTGTCCCAATGTGCGGCAGCGAACTTTGCCAAGCCTACTGCCTTAGGATAATTGTCCTTCCTGTTGTAATCATGCGGCTCAAGAATATCAACAGTATATCCAGTAGAAATGGCCCGGATGACGATAAGATCGGGGTACATGGATACCTTTGATCCGCTCACCTCGTATGGTATTGCAAGCGCCCACTTCTTTCGATCCAGATTGCGAATCCAGCATACGACATCAGGCTTGGAAAGCTCTTCACGCAACACGCCCGCTTCCCAATTGTTCAGAGTGGCAAGGAATGTCCCATCCTCCATAAAATACATGTGCTTGGAGAAAGGCGTACTGGATTCGTTAATGTTGAAATCAATCGTCTGCGGCAAATCCCAGGGTTCCTCTTTTGCAGTGGATGCTGAGCTTATCAGACGGTGATACGCTTCCTTGCGCTTTTCAGGCAGGGTGCGGATGGTAAATTTGTACTGATTATAGAGCGCATTGAACTGAGCATCCGCGAAGGAAACCAAATTATCCATGGCTGTTGCATCTTCAATTAACACCATAACTTCAGTCTGAATCGCAACATCATCCTGCCGACTAAAGTGCCTGCGCCAGTAATCCTTATGAAGTCCTTCTGACAGAATTTTGCCAGCAAGCTCAAAATGGCGGCGGATATCGAATTCGATGACTGTCATTTCTTGCGTTTCCGCATCATAGGAATATGTGCTTTCGCCATAGTCATAAATCATCGATCCCATTGGGAACCCAGTCACACGTGAAGCTGCCTCTTCATAGTTTCCGGTAGACTTGATTCGAGCAACCTCCGAATCCATTTTATCAAGCATTGCATATCTCGCGTTTTTCAGCGCATTGTGGTCGATGTCATCCATTGTCAAGTTCCTTGCCATCTGCATATAGGCTTTGATGGGATTCATCTTATGCGCCGCTTCAACTACAGCGGTAACCAATTCAAGGCGTTCAAGCGCCCGGAAGACATCGGCAAATTGAGGATCGCGACGCAGCACCTTCATGTCACTGCTTGAGCCGGAGTCTGCAGGGAGAACAGCCTCACTGTTCTTGAGCGCCTCAATAACCTGCTTCACGGTAACTTCGTTGTAAAACGGCAGAAACAGGCCGACATTGTTCAGTTCCGCGTCTTCCATAATCCGACGGGCAAGCGGTGTGCGAATCATACGACCCAGCAGCTGCGCGATATAGGTATAGTCCTGGGCGCTACGGAATGACATCATGGTTTCTGCGCGGGGGCAATCCCATCCGGTAGAAAGGTTTTGCTTGAAAATTACAATCCTTACCTCAGTGGAATCCTCAATGCGAGCAGGTTCGATCTTTTGAATGACAGTTCCTCCTACTGTCAGATCTCCATAATCATTAAAGGTATGCACGATTTCGCCAGCAACGAGACGCCGCCCGATGGTTTGCTGAATCATATCGATACAGGTAGCGAGGTCGGTGCGGGTCGCCTCCGTCGCGGTGCCATCCTCAACCTGAATGACGAGAACAGGCTCAACCTTATTCTCATCCTGATGCGAACAGTAGCGTTCCCAGTGAATGCTCTTTTGCTGCCAATTCTCAATGGCGCTTTGAAGCATAGTCATATCCGCCCCCAGCGCAATGGTGGGGTAGTGTATGATAATGCGATCCTTCAAAAGGCCGGAGTCGCGTACATCCTCAGGTGGCACCTGTACCTTCTGAATCGTGGAGCTTGTATTCCCGGATACCAAATTGTCGAAGCGCAGAGGAGTGGCCGTAACGCCGATTACCAGCGGCATGGCGCAGAGACCATCCTCGGGACTGCCAAGAATAAATTTCTGCATGATGGAATGGGCCTTGTTCTCCTCACAGGCTGAACTCAGCGTCCCACGATGCGCCTCGTCAATGAAAAAGTACAGCTTTTTCGGGAAGCGCTTTGCTGTGTTGGTGAGCGTTTCCCAAATGGTATAGTTGCGTTTTTCGGAGCGCACCGTCAGCAGCTTATCAGAGCCGAGCTTTTGCGTGTTCAAGAAGTAGACGCATCCGCCCTCCAGATACTCTGCCTGAAACGTGGAATCGATGGTCACCAGATCACGAACATGCAGCTTGTCTGATTTCGTTTCCATCTTCATTCGAGACTGTTCATTCAGCGAAGGAGCATCGGACAGCCAAACGAAGATAGCATCTGGTTCAGCCATTACTTCGTCGGAGCCATAGAGGATTTCCTCTATGAGCGTAGTCATGATGATTGTTTTGCCAGCGCCTGTGGGAGCGGAGAAAGAGATCACCTGAGGATCGCTTTCGCTCCACATCAGGTGGGCTTTCTTAATTTTATTGTGCAGATTGCGAAGCGCGTCCTCCTGAAACTGGAACAGTACATCTCTCACGGTGCTTACCTCCTTCCACCAATCACAAAGTTCTCAATGTAGTCGCGGTACAGCTGGTAAGTTTCAGCTATACCAATATTTACAGACATTTCCCTGAAAGCATCCTCGGAATCTGTGACAAAAAATGCTGTATGAATTCCGTTTTCCGCTTTCAGCTTTTTTGCAAACGAGGAGAAATACTCTTCCTCCAGCAAAACGGCGAATCCATTTTCAGGCAGCACCATCATCTCCGGAAGATCCGGCCCATCGGGCAATTCCGGACGCTTTCCAACTGCCCCTGCCTTCAGCCAGAGGAGAGGGAGGATTTCGCGGAACTGCATTCCCAGGGAAACCATATTCCGGTCAAGGAAACCGAGCTTGAAGTATTCCACGTTGGAAGCAAACCCTGCAGACATTGGTATGTCTGTACCAACATACTCGCCTTTAAGTGGTTCTCCGGAAATACTCTGTCCCTTGATGGAGCAAACTGTACGAGGCCAGTTCACATATCTTGCAATACCAAACTTTTCCCATTCAGAATCACCAGGCTGGAATCCCTGATTCCTGAGCTTCTTCGCCTCATCTGCCGAAACCTCATTGTTTGTTACCATAATGCATCTACGATGTCCGCCATCCTCTGCATTAAGCAGATTAACAGCATGAAGAGTTGTTCCGCTTCCGGCAAAGAAGTCAACAATGAGAGCATCTGGCTTATTTGCAACAAAGAAGCGAATTGCATCGTGTTCTGCATATAATGACTTTGGAAATGTGAAGCGGTTCCCAATAATCTTATTTAACAACTGCGAGCCAAAGTAGGTCGCATTGTGCCAAGGAATATCCCATTGACTGCCTGGAACATATGTGCGTTCTTCCTCCATTGCACCTTCAATAACAGAGCCATCGTCACGATGTCCAACGATAGCAAAAACGCCATTTTCAACCTTGGCCTGTTCACCACTCTTAAGATAAGTTATCGCCATGCCCTTATCTGTAAAACTTCCAAGCCGTACATAACCTTTTTTATAGATTGCGCTCAGTCTTGCGGGCTCAATCTGCCAGTTGCCTTCCTCTCCATTGGAACGAATAGGCCAGATTACCTTCGTGCCTGGAAGTGCCGGTACAGTAGCCCGATCTGTTTCAAGAGGGAGTGGAGAACCTATTTCTTGTATGGATAGTCCGTTTTCTGTTACATACAGAGGATAGAACAGATTAGGACGATCAATGCGGCGAGCGTTTGTACCAGCTCTCATCAACTGATTCCAAACCAATTTATCTTTCTTCTTTGATTTCATGTTGCCACGCCATTCATCAGGGAGAGGCAATGCACAAGGAGATGCTGTACCAAGCTTAACATAGTATAAAAATTCATTTGAGCGCGAAAACTCATCTCCGCGGCTCACTCCAGCTGAGTTGATTACGCTGCTAACCATCTGAATTCGTGCTTCAGGGAAGATTTCTTCCAATAAGCAGCCCAGATGAAGATATTCCTTCTCATCGATGGTCACAATCATGACAGAATCATCAGGATTTAGCAGTCGCTTTGCAATCTTCAGCCGTTTCTCCATCATGGACAGCCACTTGCTGTGACGGTAGCTGTCCGATCCATCGACATAATCGTTGTTGTACTTCCAATCACGAGCGCCTGTATTGTATGGCGGATCAATATAGATGCAATCCACCTTTCCGGCATACAGATATTCCAGCAGCTGCAGGGCATGGTAGTTGTCTGTCTCAATCAGGGTATGCCAGAGGCTGCTTTCAGGCGCGTTCTGGATACTGTCGATGGGCTGAAGCATTGGAAAGATCGGGTCACCGAACTGAGCTACGGCGACCAGATCATCTATGGCGAAAGTCTCCAATTCTCCAGTCGAGACTCTGCGGCAGAAAGCCTGCCGATCCTCAGTACGGAGAACATCCCAAACGTCGTCAATTCTTCCTGCCTTCTTTACAACAGGCATGCCCTTGCGAATGTTCATCCCATACAGAGGAGTACGCTCCACATCATGATCTTCAAAAACCAGACCGAACTTTTTGTTCCGGGTAAGGTTTTCAATCTCATCGGTTAACCGTCTACGGAGGATGGGATCTTTTACCTGCTCCAGCAGCTCATGAATTCTTGCCATTAGCTTCTTCTCCTTCTTCAGGATGCGCGTCATTATACAACGACTTCTGTTTCTGTTCCAGTTTGCTCCAGGAGCGCCCATAGAGCTCCCGACCACCTCCGGCTGCCAACTGGAGTAAGGGATGATCAAACAATATCTTCTGGGCTTCAGGACTGGTTTCCTTCGGCTTGTCCATGGAAATGAAAACCTGATAACCGCATTCTCTATACTGTTCCAAAATAGGAGCGAGATAATCCGCTTCAATCCTGGAGAGAATATTGGAATCATGGATCAAGGCAGGTGTGCAATGCTCGCGGAGGCTCAGCAGGGCTAAATCATAGATAACAAGGCCCTTGAATGCGGAACCCTCGCTTGTGTTTCCGGGCGTCTCAAAGGACGCCGTTTTATCTTCATTGATGGTGAGAACAGGCGCACTCGTCTCTTTTTTCCCTGTTATTGCGTCATAGAGTTCCTGCATGCGAGTATTGATCTGCCCCTGCAAGGTATCAATGGCAGCTTTCCGTGTTTTCAGCAGCTGTGCTAATTCCTGTTCAGCCTTCAGCCTTTCTTCGCGTTTCTGGATATTCTCCTCAATTACGCTGTTCTCCGCCTGCAGCCGTTCAATCTGCATTTGGATCTCGACGCATTGACTCATGGTGGCAACAGCCATCTTGCGAGTTAATCCAGTTTCCTGAATACGCTTTTTCAGCATCTCAATTTCGCTGTCGTATCGGACAATCACACGCTGGATCTTGTCTACCTGTTCTTGTGCCTCTTGCTGGAGAATCTCGCGAATACGCTTATGGAAATGTTCTACACGTTCCAATTCAATGATATTAGCGTCAGGAAAGAACACTTTGAGCCGTTCGAATTCCGTAGTTAATGAAGTGACGTTTGTCTCCTGCACACTCTGTATTGTCTCAATCTGAGATTGATACCTATCACGCGCTTCGATGAGTCTGCGCACTTCGTCACGTAGCTTGTTCAGTTTTTCCTTCACCGGATCATTGTTTGCTTCCGCGAAACCAAGGTAGCCAAATTGATAGCCTTCGTTTTCATCCATCAACTCATTGTAACGTTCCGTAAGGCTTTCAATCTTCTCCTGATTTTCACGCAAAAGCTGCTCATCATCATGGTCTTGCTCTGCCACTTTCTTTTCAAACTGATTAACGCGAAGCCCCAGTTCTTTTGCTTTCTCAGATAAAGCAGCATTGACTGCTGATTGGCCCATAAGACACATCAGAAAGTCAATAGCCTTTTTATCGTCCTCATGAATAGAGGAACGATAAGGTGCGGCCTCCAGCGCGTTTCCATGTCCATAAATCCTGAAGAAATGAGCGATGATGTCATCGAGGCCATAGCTTCCGGACAGGCAGCCATATTTTTCGGCAAGTAGTCTCTTGTAATGAGGCAATTCCATTTCTTCCCGGAAATGCCATTGATCATCACACAGGAATACAGACATCGTATTTCCGGTATCACGATAGAAATACAGATGCTCATCCCCAAACTCGAATTCAAAGTATATAGTGTGCAGACCAATATTCTTCTGGATATCGCCAGAATAATAGGCGTCGCCGCCAAAAATGTAATCGATCACATTCAGGAAGGCAGTTTTACCAATCGCGCTGCTTCCAACATCATCGCCAAGGACGATGTTGAGGCCACGATTAAAGACAAGCTCGCGGTATTGTGGAGCGAATTTATCGCATAACAACCTTTTCAACATATCGCAGCACCTTCCTTTCCTCGTCTAATGAAATGCGCCCCATTGCGCACAGGCAGTCCAACGCCGAGAAGAAGTTGGCCAAATCCCAGCCCCTATCGACCGCCATTTGGTAGGCTTGCTCTACAGTCGTCTCCTCCGACTGAACCTGTTGAAGAATATCCGGGAAGAGAGCAAGCACGCTTCCTGCATAGGGAGTATCTTTACCGGGGAACCGCAAACACATCACACCTTTGAATGTAGTAGCAGATCAGCAGCTCACAGGCACTCTTATACCTACGGCCACTTTTATCGTTGATTCTTTTGACAAGCGCGTCAAAATACTGCTCTTGAGTGGCTGCCGCTGGGGTCATATCACGCCACATGGCTCCAACCTTAAAGCCAAGTCGCACCGTATCAGCAGCATTTTTCCCTGAAAGCTCATTCAGAATATCCTGTATTCCCTTATACGACGGTGAAATGAGGTTTTGTACCTTCTGCCTAAAGCTTTTCTCTCGTGGTATTTTCTCAGCTATTGTATGAGGATCATTGATTCCGGTATCTTGTCCTGGCTCAAACTCATCAATGGCCATAAGGACAGAAATGATGTCCTGCTTTGCAGGAGTGTTTCCTGCTGAAAGATTTGCAAGCAGTAATTCCATGTCTACATCATCTTGAGTAGACCATGCGTCTGCCAAAACAGATAAGTTGACATCCGCAGCTTTCTTACATTCCTCGCAAACAGTTATGACACGGTCGCCATCACGAACGTAAGCAGAACGATTAATTTCGATACCGTCCTCATCAGGGAAAACGAGAGGCTTGCCACACCGGGGACAATAACCATTATTTTTCGCCTGAGCAATAGCAATCTGGGCATCGGAAATGAGCGGTGTTATTTCATTTGGTGTGATGAGTTCCGATTCCTTGTCTATTATGATGCCATCCGTCTCAGCCTGAAGATTTAAGTAGAACTCTTTATTCAGCTGCTTGACATCAGGCCCGCACCCCTTGTTGCCATCTCGTCTGGCTGCAAAGATAAACAACCCAGCAAAGGTTTTATACGGCAAAAACCGTTTTGCAGCAAGGAATTGCTTTTTTGTTAAGCCATTGACCAAGTCAACTTCTGTGTCGCCATCAATTGAATCGTCACTTTTAATAATCCATTGAAGAGCAAGCAGCATGATTTTGTATTTGTTCGCATCGAGGACGGTCATAACCTTGTCCCGAAAATAGGCTGCTATCTCCTCAACGGATTTTGTTTTTGCACCATCGGTCATTTCAGTCAATAGTTCGTCTTGACCGTTTACTAAGTCTGAGAGTTTGTTCTGACGATCACCATACTGAAAAGCATCAAACGCTATGGATTGTGCGACGGTTTTGCGAACATCCTTCACATAACGTACTTGCTTTCCGTAATCAAAAACCGCTTCACATGTGCCGTAGCAAAATCTCATCAGAACACCTCCTCCCAGTTACTCTTCATCGGGAATATAGTCCACAATATCGCCAACATTGACATTAAGGGCTTTACAGATTTTTCCCAACACTTCCATGTTTACCGTTTGGCCTTTGCCAAGCTTCGCGATGGTTGTTGAGGTTAGACCTGTAATCTCCTTAAGGTCTTTTTTGACCATGCCTTTGTCAATAAGGAGCTTCCAAAGCTTATTGTAGCTAAAGCTCATCGAGTCACCTCCCTATCATTAGGATCACAGGTACTATTATACCAGAGCGTCTCACAAATATCAAGTTAAAATCCACATATGTGGAGTTCACAATCCGGCCTCAAAATCAGGTACTCGCGGTGGGCTAATCAGGTACTCGCGGGTGGAGACTTTTACCTGCGCCGTGTCGTATTATGGATTTACAAGGTCGGGACGCCGCCTTGTGAAATGGATTCTGCAGAATCACCACTATGGTTGTCTGCTCCTGGTGCCCGGTAGCTCCGGCACCTGATAGACCAGGACAGGCACGTAACCCGCACACTCAATATCAGGGAGCGTGCATCACCGAACGGAGGATCGTGTGATGGCACGCAAGCAAAGAAAAGTGAATCTCGGTTTTCCGTTCTCGACCATCGAGAGAGGACAATCGAGATGTCACAGGCAAAGATTGACAATCAAGGAACTACAACCGGGAAGCGCCTGGTAAAGGTGGCGGTCAGGATTAATCCAGAGACTATCGATGAGCTCCGCGCCATGTACGCGGATCAGAAGGAGACAGTCGAAATCCGGATGGTGAAGATCGGCGGGTGGCGCTACCCCTGCGCGATCTACCTTCTCCCGGAGGACGAGGTGGTTGGCTTCCAGCGGCTCCAGCAGAATGAAGCTAAGTTGGAACAGCGTGAGGCACGGTGCTGGCTTCCCAACGGACAGGCCGGATTTATCCGCTGCGACGAAGAAAAGCATAAGTGCAGCGAATGCAAGCACTGCCTGAAGTTCAACTTCGATTCCAACCACCCGACCAGCTATGAAGCCCTGCAGGAATTCTGCGCGGAGCAGGATGAAGACCTGTATTGGGCAGGTGAGGATGTTCCGGGCATGAAGGAGCCTGCGGCGGACGAGGGGGGTGAACCGGAGGAAGCTTTCACCGAAATCATGGAGATGCTGGTGAAGATGCTGACACGGATTAAGCCCAAGTACGGCGCGATTTTCCGCGAACTGCTGAAGGGGAACGTGCAGCCCCTCAACATCGCCAAGGCCCTGGGCCTGGGAAAGAGCCAGATCTACGACGATGTTCCCAAGGTGCAGGAAGCTGCAAAGAAGCTGTATTTCGAGCTGAGGGACAAATAAAAAAAACGGCTCGGCGGATTCATTCCGTCGGGCTTTTTTCGCGCTTGTCAGGCGGCGGTGTTCGTGGTAATATGAACACGGGTGAGGCCTGAACACCCATGAACACCCATGAACACCCATGAACACCCCCGTGCTCAAATGGTATGAACATCGGCTGAACACACCTCGGTGAACACGGCTGCGAGGGGCGAGGATAGCCGAAATCCCTTGATTTCAAGGGCTTTTCGGGGTGTTCATCGAAGTGGTTTGTGTTTCAATCTTTACCAGTGGCCCAGAGCACATCGTTCACATCGATGGGGTCACAGGTTCGAGTCCTGTTGCGACCACCACGAGAACCCTTGTAAATCAAGGGTTCTTTCTTTTTGCCCATACCCAAATACCCAAACCTCACCCAAACGATACCCAATTATCCCGATTCCGTGGTCAGGTTGCTGATGAAGGCCTGCATCCTGTTGGCGCTTTCGCGACGCATGGTCGGCGTCACGTGTCCGTAGCGATCCAGCGTGAATGCCGCGGAGTAATGCCCCATGTTTTCCTGCAGAGTTTTGATGTCATCCCCTGCCATGATGCTGTTCACGGCAAATGTGTGACGCAGGTCGTGCATCCTGTGCCGCGGCAGCCCGGCCTTTGCCAGATAACTCTGGAATGTCCGGCACACGAACCACTGGTTCAGATGGCTTCCATCTGCGTGGGTGAACACCAGGTTGGGGAATTCCCCTTCATTCCAAAGATCACGGGCTCTTTTCTTCTGCGCTTGCTGATCAGCACGTTGCTTTTTCAGCACTTCCATCACAAAGGGTGCAGGCTCGATGATCCGCGTCTTTCCGTTTTTCAGCGTCCCGAAGTAAAACCGGCAGCCTTTCTTCCGAACCTGACAGAGCTGCTTTTCCACATGGATCACACCGTGCTCAAAGTCCACACAATCCCAGGTGAGGCCGATCAGTTCGCCGGACCGCATTCCCGTGAAGATGTCCGTCAGAAACAGCGCCTCAAATTCTTCTCCGCGAAGCACATCGAAGAGTTTCTTCTGTTCCGGCGCGTCCAGCGGCTCCACCTTCTTCTCCACCACCCTGGGGATCACGCAGGCGCAGGTCGGATTCCGCAGCATGTATTCCAGCCGCACAGCCATGTCCAATGCCCGATGAAGAACACCGTGAATGTTCTTGATGTACTTCGGGCTTAAGCCCTTCTCCTTAAGCTGATTGTACAGCTTTTGAATCACAGGCGCTTTCAGGCTGTTGAGTGGAATATTCCCGAATGTCGGCTTCAGATAAATCCGGCACGTGGATGCGTAGGCTTCCACCGTTCCCGGTTTCACATCAGCCAGGTAATCCGCCAGCCAAATGTCCAGCCATTCGCCGACCGTCATTTCTTTTTCGGTTTCCGGTTCGGGCTCGACGGCAGCGCTCTGGGTGAGCGCTGCCGTCGGGTTGTCATGGCCTTCCAATTTTGCTTGCAGAGCTTTTACCTTCGCCCGTACTTCTTTCTGGGTTCTGGCGTAAACGCTCTTGCTGATCAGTTTTCCTGTCGCGGGATCGACGCCAACCGTGATCCTCGCTTCCCAGGTACCGTTGCTTCTTTTTCTCAGATTTCCTTCGCCATTAGCACGCTTCAGCGCCATAGGTTTCTCCTTTCTTCAACCAGTCCAGCAGAGACTGCCGCGAGATCAGAATCTTCTTTCCCACTTTGACGAATCGCACCTTTCCGGCGCGAACGATCTCGTACATCTTGGGCTTGCAGATACCGATCAGCTGTGAGGCCTCCGTGACCGTCAGCGTGACTTTGTTTTCAGGCGAAGATTGTTGCGGTATTTCGTTGTTAAAGTGCTCAGGCTCTGGATCATGAACGGCGGCTTCATCCAGTTTAATAAGCAGCTCATCCACGATCTGATGTACCTGTTCATTAGTATAGAATCTCATATTCATATCGTCAATATCCTTTCGCGCTTTAAAGTGATAAAAAGTTGTAAACTTTCTTTTTTATCTGCTCCTGCCGTTTTGTTACCGGTTAGAATCCGATTTTTGATGGGGACGATTCATTCTTCATCCCCCGTCTGAACCGGCCAAGGAAAGCCCTGCTATGCAAGGCTTTCTGACGCGCTAACCGGTAACAAATCATGTGCTTTTCGTCTGCTTTCGCTGATAGTAGCTGCGCTGTTTGTTCCGGTTGCGGAGCCGCTCATGAAGTGGTTTGCAGTGCGGGCAGTACTGCTGTCGGCCGCTGTTGGGGACGAATGCTCCGCCGCACCAGGCACATGCTTTCTCATTAGGACGAATCACATCTTCTTCACGAAGCAGCTCCGACCAGATGATCCGATTTAATTCCGGATCGATGGGCAAAACACATTTCAGAAAGTAATCGCAATCAACAGCTCCATCGTGAATCGTCGGATACCGGGGATTGATGACAGCACACTCTTCATCTTCGATACATTTTCCGTCGATGAAATTACAGCATTCTTTGTGTGCCAGGGTTCTGATCTTCCGGATCGGCATGTTGTTCATTCGCTCTCTCCTCGTTTTTCTTTCTTCTGTTCATCGTGATCTGTGATCCTGCTGTATGTCCGATCACACAGCAGGAGGACATCCTGCCGTCCTGCGTTCGGATCATGCTTCGCGATGGCATGACGCAGGACAGCTTTATGTGAACGTACAGGATAGCTTTTCCTGTGCGGGAAATCGTAGGGATGAAGCCTTATGCTCTGGCTTTCATCGTCACAATATCACACGGCCTTCAAAATCGTTTTCACGTTTTGAAAACTTCCGAAAGCGTTGCGGCGTAAGGCTTTGTTGGCATTTTTGCGTCTTTCCGATTTCTTGAAATGACGGTTTTACTGGGGTTTCCGGGCCAAAAGTTTTCACGAAATGAAATTTCTTTTTTTCAGAAGGCCGCCCTCATGGTCTTCTGAAACCAGCCCCGGAGCATAGTAGCAAGCAGGGCAAAGGTAGCACCTTTTGCACTTTGCTTGTTGGGGAGCAGTGCCCCCAAGCCCCTTTTACCAGCGCAAGCGCTGTGGTTTTTATGCGAATCAGCGGGATTCGTCATCGTGGTCGGCACCGTGTTCATCGTAGTGGTGATCTTTTGGTATGACATGTTGGTTACTCTTTGGTGCGCTGTCCCGTTCCAGAATTTCGTAGTTATACCGGATATGCTTCAGGTCTGTGAGCTTTGGCTTCAGCTTGTCCAGCGCTGCCTGATCATTTT
>ERZ827520.1976-NODE-1976-length-20939-cov-7.349598_pt1 | contig 20939 bp, 20 predicted proteins | sample MGYA00519581_ERZ827520 | MGnify/ENA primary metagenome ERZ827520 (study PRJEB31778, sample SAMEA3449339) | human gut metagenome | biome: human gut; feature: human-associated habitat; material: faeces | place: United Kingdom | collected 2010/2012 ...
GGTTTGTCCGTAAAATGCGTTTTGCTTACGGACAAATCAGCCAAAAATGGCACTTTGTCCGTAAATTTGAATGAGATCTTTGATAAATCAGTTGAGCAGCACTGTATTTAAAGAAGCCGAACGAAATCAGTCGCAACAAGATCGCATTCGTTCGGCATTTCATTTAATTCAAGCAAGAAACGGGACTTTTTTGATTGAATCGGACGTCATCAGTCAAGGCGAAGAGCTTGCATTTTATAAAGAAAGCGTTTACAATAAAAGGGTGGGGAATATTAGCTTCGAGATTCAGACGAATCAAGATATTGTTTTCCAATAATGCGAAAAGAGGTCAGAGCTTGTTGATTCCTTATGGCAGCGTGCGAATTGTTCTGGATGCAGTGCTGATTTCGAGGTGCTGTTCTTCGATTTGCTCAGTTTTTCATCCGTGATTCGCCAAAGCATGTTAGAAGCTGTCCTGGTTACTCCCTCTTTTCGACTCCCGTTAAATCACGTTCCTCAGGCAGATTACTGAAGCGTCTGCCTGAGGTTTTTAGCTTTCAGGGTAAAGCATGGTTTTATTTTGGACGAATACTTTTTTGAATTATGCAGCTTGAAGGATTCTTCTGAAATCAGCTGATTTTAGAATATTGCAATCACGAAGGGGACTAGCTAATGGATTGAATCAGTGAATGATGACTTCTCCTTAGAAATTAATCGGTGTTTGTTGAAACGTTTTCTTTGATCTGTCCAAAACGTTTGACACCGCTTACAGAAATAGATTACAATTACCCTAGATGGTTGCCGGATTCGGTTTTGCTAGGCAGGTGATCAAAGTGATTACAAAAGATCGTACCAGAGACGTCATCAGTTTGATTGATGAACGCCTCAGAAATGAAGAATTTTCAAAAGATCGGGAGTTTGTTGCGATTTGCGCATGGGTTCGCGAAAGACTGCTTGAAGAAGAGCTCGATTCAGATGAGCTTTTCGGACGTATTCAGTCATATGCGGTAAATAAGCAATGCAAGAAACCAACGATTGCGAGCGATTTGGAAAAGGCGCTTACAATGGGGCGTCCATTAGATGTGTTTATAGGATGGCTGCATCATTTGAGATGATGAAGCTTAAGGCTCCGGAGAACCGGAGCCTTTTTATTTTTGCTTTTTTTTCAGTCGTGAAATCCAGTGCGTAATCAAAATTGTTAAAACGGTAATTGATGCACTGCATGAAAAGAATGCTCCCAACATCAAAATGAGGCGAAGAGTTTTGCCTTGATTCGACATGAAAGCCCAAACGGTCAGCGTGCACAGCACGAAAGCCAGCGCAATTAAGATGAAGAGCCCGAAAACGAGCAGCGGCATATATTTTTTCATATGATTTCCTCCTGTAAGACATTATATTATTCAGATGTGTTTCGGACAAGAACGGATAATGTTTCACGTGAAACATTCATTTATTGTTCCACGTGGAACATTTGCATGAAAGCTGATTTTTCACTATAATTGATGGCGGTAATCTTAACGAAGACCCCGAGCGTGACCAGGGGAGGGATAGCCGATTCTTCAAGTCGCAAGCCAGAGCTTTTTTGATAAAGATAATTGCATCCAGTCTAAAAACGATGAAAGGAAGAATTTGAATTGATTGATCTTAAGGAAATACTTGAGAAGATGAATCTGAACCAAAAAATCAATTATGACAAGGTCATGATGAAAATGGTTCAGAATTGGCAAAAAGAGGGGATTCGGCCGAAGATTCTGCTCCATGCCTGCTGTGCTCCGTGCAGCACGACGACGTTGGAGCGCATGACTGAATTTGCTGAAGTAACCATCTATTATGCCAACTCTAACATTCATCCTCGTGCCGAGTATCAACGAAGAGAATACGTCCAACAGAAGTTTATTCACGATTTCAACGAAAAAACAGGCAATCACGTTCAATTTATTGCCGCACCATACCGGCCGCAGGAATACTTTGAAGCCGTAAGAGGTCTTGAAAAAGAACCTGAAGGCGGCAAAAGGTGTCGTGCCTGTTTTGACTATCGACTTGATACGGTTGCAAAAAAAGCCGTTGAACTTGGGTTTGACTACTTTGGCAGCACGCTGACGATCAGCCCGCATAAGAACTCTCAAGTAATCAATTCCGTTGGGATCGAGGTTCAGCAGTTTTACGACGTGCATTATCTGCCAAGCGATTTCAAGAAAGGAAACGGCTACCTTCGTTCCATTGAGATGTGCAAGGAATATGACGTCTATCGTCAATGCTACTGCGGGTGCATGTTTGCTGCCAAGCAGCAAGGCGTTGACTTGTCGCAAATCAGACGCGAAGCCTTGGCATTTATGGAGGGAAAAGACGGGCAAAAAGAATTTCCGGAGATTCGCTTTTCGATTGACGGTATCGAAGTCTGATTCACATATAAAAAACAAAAAGAGTTTTGGAAAAAAGTTCAGTTTTCCTCACAAGAGTGGCCAATGATGACTTTGTCCGGAATTTTCTTAATTTAAAAATGCAGCGTCTGCTCAATCAGCGCGGCAAGCGCCTATTCAATTTATTGACAGTCTCTTTTCGGTTGTTTCCATTATATACAAAGATTGTCATATATACGAAAAAAACCGGATGGTTTGCAATTGACTGCAAATCATCCGGGTTTTCAATTTGAGGCACATTTTTCGGCCTCTTTGTCTTATGTTTGATATTCGTATTCAGCATGCAAAATCGTCAAAATCAACAACTTTGGAACAACGACTGCGAAGCAACGTATAAAGACGCTTGTAGACGGGTTCAGAAACGTGATAGCTAGTATCATCGTTTTTTACTTCAGGAATAACTGGCACGTTTTTAAAGCTCATGCCAGAAATTTTGAGATCTTTTTTGACAATTTCGCCATCAAGCAAGTGCAAACCAGCAACTGGAGCACGTTTAATTTTAACCATTGTTAGTAATTCCTCTTTCTGTAAAAATTACTAACATTCTATCACAATTTCAAGTAGTTGCAAGCAGAAAAAAGCATTTCTAATTTAGAAAGATATCTATACCAATAATGTAAGCGTGTACTTGATTGTAAAGAATGCATTTTAACTTATCAGCAATTGCCTAGACAATGATTAATGGCCGCATATTCTTCTCATTTTTAGTCATGACCGATGAGTTTTTGCGTTTGCGTTGCAAGGTTGCGCCAAAAGAGGATGGCATTGTTTTCAAGATCGCTTTCGAAATCAGCGTACTCATCACGAGGTTTTAAAGTTCCGATAACGTCGCCGACAGGTCCGCAAACTTTAAGCAATCGGCCTGCTTCTTCCCAGCGTGCCGTCCAATAAGGCCCTTCAAGCGCCGTATCCAGCATGTCTTGCACGCCGTCCTTGGTCATATCGTTGATGACGTCTTGTTTGGTGGTTTGTTCGTAGCCGTTTTGTTTCATCCAAGCGAGTTTTTCTTCGACCTGTTCCATGTCGTCAGGAATCATATGCAGCATATTATAAATTCCGCCTTTCTTAAAAAAATATTTACCTACATTATAAGCCATTGGTGCTGCTTTGAGTACACATGACTCTTAATTTAAGATATAATTATAGGCAGGTATCAATCGAAAGGAAGAATATCATGAGCGAACAGACGGAATTGTTGGAACGACCATATATCAACATCGTTAATGTTATTTGGAGTTTTGACCGGGAAACAAGTCAAGTCAACATGCTGCTCGTTAAGCGTGCAAATGATCCTGAAAAAGGGGCATGGGCAATGCCTGAAACATATTTGAGAACGGAAGAAAGCGCGGATGCGGCAGCGCTTAGGCTGGTTCGCGAAAAAATCGGACTGAATCTGTCTGCGATCCATACCGAACAGTTGGCGACTTTCACGAATCCGATGCGTTCCGGCCGGGGGCGCGACCGAATCCTGTCTTTGGCGTACATGACGTTTCTTCCTGAAATGCCACCGCTCAAAGCCGGATACGGGGCAACCGACGCGCGCTGGTTTGCGTTCTCCGCAGAAGACGGTCACTATGTGGTGCGGAACGGAGCACTGCATTTTAAAGCAAGCGAAGCGACGAGTCAGGCGAAGTATTATGAAAATGCAGAGTATGATCCCGAAACGCACCTCGCATTCGATTACGACTGGATCTTCAAAGTGGCTTGCGAAAGAATTCGCAATAAGCTCAACTACCGACCAAACGTCCTGCTGGTTTTGGGATCAACGTTTACGATGCGTGAGGCTCGCTGCGTTTATGCACCGTTTTTGATGAAAAAAGTCGACGAAATCGACAATTCCAACTTCAGAAAAACGCATATGCATCTGTTAAAGGAAATCGGGACGGAAACCGTCCAAAAACGACCAGGACGACCAGCCAAGATTTACGCTTTAAAACCAGTCGAAGATGATGAAAGTTGCAAAACAAAGTAAATTAGTGTAAGATAGGTTCAATATAAAAGTTGAATTTACTTTATTAAAGAATAAAGGTAGCTGCGACTTAAATAGGAGGAAATCTCATGGATGCAGACAATTGGGCATTAGTGACCGATTTGTACGAACTGACGATGGCAAACGGTTTTAAGGAGAAGTTAGGCGAAGAAGAAGGCGTTTTTGACATCTTCTTTCGCAAGATGCCCGACGATGGCAGTTTTGTAGTGTTGGCAGGGCTTGAGCAAGCAGTCGAGGAGCTCAAGAACTTCCACTTTGAAAAAGAAGACATCGATTATTTGAAGGGGTTAAACCTGTTTTCAGATGATTTTATCGAATATTTGGCTGATTTCAAATTCAGTTGTCGCGTCTGGGCCGTTTCGGAAGGCACTCCGATTTTTCCGCGCGAACCCGTAATGACGATTCAAGGACCGCTGATTCAGGCACAGCTGTTTGAAACGCTTCTTTTGAGCATCATCAATCACGAAACGCTGATCGCAACAAAGGCGCGTCGAATCACGGCTGCAGCCAAAGGGCGCGGCGTCATGGAATTCGGTGCCCGTCGTGCCCAAGGGCCTTCAAGCGCTACTTACGGTGCAAGGGCAGCCGTAATCGGCGGCGCAAGTTCCACTTCCAACCTGCTTGCGGCCAAAAAATTCGGAATTCCGGCTGCAGGAACGATGGCGCACAGCTGGATCGAAGCTTTCGACAGCGAATACGACGCATTCAGAGCCTGGGCAGACATTTATCCTGACAACTGCTCGCTTTTGGCTGATACGTATGACGTGCTCGAATCAGGCGTTCCGAATGCCATTAAGATTTTCAACGAATTGAAGGCGGAAGGACACGACAATTTCGGTATCCGGATCGATTCAGGCGACGTAACGAAACTTGCTGAAGCAGCCCGTGAAATGATGGACGAAGCAGGCTTCCCGAATGCCAAAATCACGATTTCAAATGCGCTTGATGAAAACATCATCCAATCCTTGCTCGAACAAGGTGCGCCGATCGACAATTTCGGCGTCGGCGAAAAGATGATCACAAGCTCGTCTGCGCCTGTTTTGAGCGGTGTTTACAAGCTTTCTGCCGTTGTCAAAGGCGACAAGCTCATTCCGAAGATCAAAGTTTCGGAAAGCAAGGGCAAGTTGACGCTTCCTGGCATCAAGCAGACATATCGCTTGATCGACAACAAATCAGGCAAAGCCTTTGCCGATATTATCACGCTTCGTGACGAGGATCTTCCGTCCGAACTCACGGCTTTCAAGGCTGATCCGTTGGCAACGAAACAAAAGGGTCATCTTGCAAACTTTACGGCGGTTCCTCTTCAAAAAGAAGCCATGGACGGGACTGAAGTCAAAATCGATCTTCCAAACGTCTTTGAGATCCAAAAGTTCAGCAATTCTCAGCTCGATTTGCTTCCGCATTCAACGAAGCGCCTGCTCAATGCGGATGAATATCCGGTGTTCATCACGCCAAAACTTTATGAAGTTCAGCAAGAACTCGTTTCAAAATTTGCAGATCAATAATATAGTGAGAATGCCGGAGAAAAAGTCCCGTTTCTTACTTGAATTAAATGAAATGCCGAACGGAGGCGGTCTAGTTGCGACTGACTTCGTTCGGCTTTTTAATTTTCAATGCATAAAAATTACTTTTTCAAGCAGCATTACTGCTCAACTGATTTATCCAAGATTTCGCTCAAATTTACGGACAAAGCCGGATTTTTGGAGCATTTGTCCGTAAACGGCAGTGATTTTGTCAAATGCAGCACATGCTCAATCAGTACGTCAAGACGGGATTACGGACAAAGTGCCTTTTTTTGCTGATTTGTCCGTAAGAAAAACGCATTTTACGGACAAACCGGCTTTTTCCAATGATTTGTCCGTAAATTTTTGACCATTATGATGGGGATTTACGGACACAAGCCGCTTTTTGGAGCATTTGTCCGTAAAACCAGGGCTCAAAGTCTGAAATCTTACGGACAAGCGGTCATTTTTGACCATTTTGTCCGTAATCGGCATTTTTCGATCGAGCCATTTACGGACAGAGGCTCCATTTTTATCGATGTGTCCGTAAACGCAGAAAAATTGTGGAAAAATAAGCTTTGCCTTCTGTCTGATGAATTAGGGGCAGAGCATTAAAAACGCACACTATTTTTCAATTTTGTGCTATAGTTAATCTTAGTATTACTTAGGGGGATAAACTATGAAGGACGAATTTCGAAAAGGATTGAAATATGGTATTGTTACGATTATTTCCATAATACTTGGAGTATTTGCAATTTATGTCAACAGGGTTCATGCAGATGAAAACTACACGATCTGCAATCCTGAAAACTATATGCAATATTCAAGTTTTGTTGGTGCAAATCAATATGCTTTCTTTGATGCGGACATCTTGAACGCAAAGGGGCCGACGAAAGTCGTTGCCGCAATCGGGCGCGATGGTGACCAGACGATCAGCGTTTGGGAGTTTATGCCAAACGGAGTAACGAATAATTTCAAACTTGCTCCGAACAGCAATAAAGCACTAAGGTACGTAGATCAAAGCAATCGTCCGTTTACGTTGCACTACTATCATGACGGAGACAGCTTTGACGTGATGGTCGAAGGCGATACGAATGTTGTCCTGCAGCATTACAAAGATTCAGATTCGCAGATTATTTCCCGGGAAATATCCGAACCGACGCCGCGGTTGATCAACCAGACGATCAATTACCTTGATAACAACGGCAAAAGGATTGCCCCGTCTATCGGACACAACGTCATGACCGGAATGATTTACCAAACCAAGCGTCGAGTTTTTCCCGGATATCTGTTGACGGAAACGCCATCGAATGCAGATGACTGCATGAATGAAAGCAACGTTCCCGGAACGGTGCGGACAATCAAGTATCATGGCGGCATCGGTGCAACGATCAAATATACGCAAATGGACGATTCCGGTACGGCAATTGCCGACATCTATTACGGCGGAGCAAAAATCGGCAACTCGATGATGCTTGAGCCGTTAGGCCACGGGACTGCCCATCTCAGTTTTGTGGGTGGGATGACGATTCCGCTTGAAAATTACTTCGGCAACCAGACTCGGACGATCAACTATGTTTATAAGCGTCTGGGCTCATGGAAGATTTCTATTCCCGGAAAGCCGGAGCAAGACATTGCATACCAAAACGATCCGTCAGATTCGACCAAGATAGCCGCCCGGAATCAGATTGTTCCTTATGTCGAAGGATATACTGTCGAATGCAGCAATGGCAGCCTCCAACAGGTCAGCGCAAACAAATGCGACGGCTACCGTTTGTCTTCGCCTGAAGATCCGTTCAAGGATGGCGTGGTCAGCTACGTGGCTGATAATTCTGCGGAAAGCAACGCCAACGGTGAAAATCAAAACCCGCAACAAGAAAAGGTTACAGACGGGTCAAATAACGATCGGAACGTGAGAAAATTTCAGGTGGATCGACAAAAAGATCAGCCGCGTCAGACAGAAGTTATCGCTCCAACTGAATTTGCCGTCAAGCAAAAAGCTGCTCAACCAGGCGAAAGCAAAAAGAATTTTGGACTTCTGCCGCAAACGGGCGATTTCAGTTCAAATTTGTGTTTCTTTGGTGCGGTTATTGTTGGAATTTTAGCAATCTGCGGCTTGGTCATGCTTGATCGTCGTTTCAATTTAGATAACAGGCAAAAATAATTTTTAAACAACGGAGGTTGGGAAAGAAGTCTCTTTTCTACCTTAAGTTAAACGAAAAGCCGAACAAAGTCAGTCGCAACTCGACCGCCTCTGTTCGGCTTTTTATTTAGTCCAAGCGGGGTTTTTCCGCCATCTTGAACTTACACGTCATATGTTCTGGCCGCCTTTTCCAACAGCTTCTCCAACGTCTCGGCTTCATTGTCAGTCAAGCCCGCAACGCTTTCATGGCTGATGTCTTCCATAATCTGGTCGAGCACGGGAATAACGTCCCGACCTTTTTGTGTCAAAAACAGTTCGTTTTTACGCCGGTCGTTTTTTGCGACGTCTTTTCTCAGCCAACCGTCGGCCACAAGGTGATTGATGTGTTTGGTAACGATGCTTTGCTCGCGCTGGATCGTCTGAATCAGGTAATTCTGGCTGATGCCAGGGTGTTCGTCGACAATAATCAGGTAAAAGAAATTCGCCTCGTGCAAGCCGTATTTGCTGCAGCGTCGGTTGATTTCTGTTCTGATCTTGCGGTTGAAGACGGAACACCATTTTTCAATGCTCGATCTCATATTTTGTTCCTTTTAAAATGCAGAGTTTAAGAATTCCTTCTGCTTGATCCTTGCCAGTAGCGGGCAAACGTTGCTAAAAGCAAAGCCGCAAAGACGACGGTCAGCCACATGGCAGCGTGGAACCCGGTAATAAATGAAGCCGGAATTCCGGAGACAACGATCAGCAAGGTAATCGAAGTTGCTCCGAAAGCCTGTCTGATGGAGTTGTTCAAAGCAGTCGCATGACTGATTTCTGCTTGATCAAGTTCGATAAATGCTTCGGACATTGCAGGCGAAAAGACGAGCGCATTGCCGATCATGCGGACCATATAGGCGACGGTCACGATCCAAAGCGGGGTCGTCGGCTTGAGGGAAACCAACGGAATCGAAGCCAGAAGCATCAAAATACCGCCGGTCGTAATCAGATATTTTGGTCCGAAGCGGTCGTACAAGCGTCCGACGATGGCGGCCGAAAGCGCATTGGCAATTGCCCCTGGCAGAAGAATCATCCCTGAAACGGTTGAGCTGACGTGCGAGACATTTTGCGCAAAGATCGGCACCATCTGTTCAGTGCCAAGCAAAATCATGAAGGCAAAAATACCAACGAGCGTCATTCTGCGAAATGCAGGGTTGGCAACGATTCTGACGTTTAGCATCGGGTCTTTGAGTTTGAGCTGGCGCTTAATGAACAGTGTCAAAATGACAAGTCCGACAACGAGCATGACAAATCCCAGAGCAATGTCTGTTTGGAAAAACGTCAGGCTTGCAAGCGTCAAAGCTGCACCGATCAAGGACAAGAAGACGGAAAGAACGTCGATTTTGAGTTCGCGCGGTTCTTTGAAGTTTGGGAACGTTGCAAAACCGATCAGTAAAACGAGCAGCATCAGCGGCAACACAAGAATGAATATGTAACGCCATCCGAGCGAGTTGACGATGATTCCTGAAAGCGTCGGTCCGATTGCCGGTCCGAAGGCGATAACAAGGCCTGACATGCCAAGAATCGTTCCGCGTTTTTCCATCGGATAGATTGAAATCATCGTCGTCATTTGAAATGACATCAAAATTCCGCCTGCGCATGCCTGAACGAGTCTCGCAAGCAACAGGAACCAAAAGTTATGCGCAAAGCAGCCGATGAGCGTGCCGACGGCAAACGTGCCGATCGTTCCCAAAAAGACGGAGCGATTGCGGAATTTTTCATACATATTGGATGAAAGGGGCGTTACGACTCCGATGATCAACGTGTAACCGGTGGTCAGCCATTGCGCAAGTGTCAGTGAAACGTGCATTTCCTTTTGGATGACAGGAAGAGCTGTGACCATCATCGTTTGGCTGGCCAAACTGATGAACGATGAAAGAAGCAGCAGCACGGTAATTGTCGTCCGAAGTTTCGGATTGATGGTTTTTGAAATATTTGCCATGTTTTCAATTCCTCTTTCTAAATTACATGCATCTGCATTTAATAATAAATGCATTTGCATTTAATTTCAAGCCTTCTTTATAAAATGCAGTGCGGCAACATTCGATATTTCACCAAATACATGAGGATAAAAAAACAAATTTGCTAAAAAACACGAATATTTTCAAAATGTTTTGCGAAATTATTAGTTATGCGCTATACTTTTATTAAAACTAACAGGTTTAATATAAAGAACGAGGTGCAAAAAGATGAAAGCAATTTTGACCACTGTCGGTGAAGATCAAGTCGGAATTATCGCAGGCGTAAGTCAATATTTGGCAGAAAACAAGGTTAACATCCTGGATTTGTCACAAACGATCATGGATGGCTACTTTACAATGATGATGATGGTAGACGTGCCGGAAAACGAAAAAGAATTCGGCGTTCTGGCACAAGAATTGGCAGACCTTGGTCAAAAGCTTGGCGTTGAGATTCGCATTCGCAACGAAGAAATCTACCGTGCGATGCATCATCTTTAATGGGGGAAAATATGGAAAGCGAAAAGATTTTAGAAACGATTCACATGATTTCTGACGAGAATCTTGACGTGCGTACGATCACGATGGGAATCTCATTGCTTGACTGCATCGACTCGGACAGCGACAAAGCTTGCCGGAAGATTTACGACAAAATCACGACCAAGGCCAAGGATCTCGTCAAGGTCGGTGAACAGATTCAAGAAGAATACGGAATTCCGATCATCAACAAGCGCGTCACGGTAACGCCGATTTCTTTGATTGCCGCTGCTTCGCACGATCAGGATTACGTCAAATATGCCTTGACGCTTGACAAGGCAGCCCATACGCTCGGCATTGATTTCATCGGTGGCTATTCTGCGCTTGTTCAAAAAGGCTATCAAAGCGGCGACAAGACTTTGATCAAGTCGATTCCGGAAGCTTTGGCTCAAACCGATCTTGTTTGTGCTTCGGTCAACGTCGGTTCAACGAGAAGCGGCATCAACATGGATGCCGTTGCCGAAATGGGGCAGGCTGTCAAGAAAGCCTCAGAGCTTGATTTCATGACGAATGCCAAAATGGTTATCTTCTGCAATGCCGTTGAAGACAACCCGTTCATGGCCGGCGGTTTTTGCGGCGTTTCCGAACCGGATACCGTCATCAACGTCGGTGTTTCCGGCCCCGGCGTCGTTAAGAAGGCGCTTGAAAAAGTCAAGGGTGCTTCCATGGACGTCGTTGCCGAAACGATCAAGCAAACAGCGTTCAAAGTTACGCGCATGGGTCAAATGGTCGGTGCCGTTGCTTCAGAACGTCTCGGCGTTCCGTTTGGCATCGTCGATTTGTCGCTTGCACCGACGCCTGCCGTTGGGGACTCCGTTGCGCAGGTTTTGGAAGAAATCGGTCTCGAACAAGTTGGCACTCACGGCACGACGGCAGCTCTTGCCATGCTCAACGATGCCGTTAAAAAGGGTGGCATCATGGCTTGCAGTCATGTCGGCGGATTGTCGGGCGCATTCATCCCCGTTTCTGAAGATGCCGGGATGATCGATGCCGTCAATGCCGGCACGCTGACGCTTTCCAAGCTTGAAGCCATGACGGCGGTTTGCTCGGTCGGACTCGACATGATTGCCGTTCCTGGCGATACGCCTGCTGAAACGATCAGTGCCATGATTGCAGATGAAGCAGCAATCGGCATGATCAACAACAAGACGACGGCCGTTCGCGTCATTCCGGTTCCCGGCAAGAAGGTCGGCGAGACCGTGGAATTCGGCGGCCTCCTCGGTCATGCGCCGATCATGGGCGTCAACCCGGCAAGTTCTGCCGACATGATTCACCGTGGCGGTTTGATTCCGGCTCCGATTCACAGTTTTAAAAATTAACATTAAGTTGCTTGCGACATGCCATTTCGGCATGTCGCTTTTTTATAAAATGCAGAGCTCGCGGCTGCGGAATTTGTTCTTGCAGTGGCGGGTGGCCGCAATTGTTCCGTGAGAAATGCCTGAATTTTGTCTGCCGCTGCCTTCAAAAAGGGCGCACGCGACCCCGAAGTAGACAAAAATCGAGAGAAGTGTCGGAATTTTGTCTACCACTGCCCCCAAAAAGGGCGCGCGCGACCATCGAAGTAGACAAAAACCGTGAGAAATACCTGGATTTTGTCTACCACTGCCTTCAAAAAGGCCCCGTGCGACCCTCAAAGTAGACAAAAACCGTGAGAAATGCCTGGATTTTGTCTACCACTGCCTTTAAAAAGGCCCCGTGCGACCCTCAAAGTAGACAAAAACCATGAGAAATGTCTGGATTTTGTCTACCGTGACCTCGTCAGCTGTCATATTGGGAAGTGCTGCCAAAATCAGCCTGCACGCGGCCCATCTTCACAGCGCCTTATCCAAATGCAGCATCGCATCACCGCTGCATCCAAAAGCACTGGATTTTACAAAAAAAGAACCGCCGAAAATCGGACGGTTCTTGAGATGTGCCGCGTTTATCTTTTTCTCAGTTATTAGATCATAAACGAAACATTAACGTTTCAACATTGTGGCGGTCTCGAGCTTAACACTCGAATTTGCCGGTTGGAGAAGGTTTTGTGGATTGAGTAACTCTTTGATTTTTGAATCGGGAATGTTGATTTTTTCTTTGAGTAACACTTCAATCGACTCGCCTGTAGCAACCGCCTCCTGAGCAATTTTGGCTGCGGCACGGTAGCCAATTGTTGGAGACAGCGCGGTTGCAAGGCCTGCGGAGTGTGCAGCCATTTCAGCGCAGCGTTGCTCGTTGACTTTGAGATGATCGAGGCAGTTTTTCTTCAAAGTAAGGAGCGCGCCGCGAAGAAGGGATGCGTCTTCAAAAAGATCGTCAAACATTACGGGTTCAAAAGCATTCAGTTCAAGCTGCCCAGACGAACTTGCGAGTGCGATTGCAGCATCATTGCCCACTACTTGAAATGCAGCTTGCGCACAAACTTCAGGAATGACTGGGTTGACTTTGCCGGGCATGATTGATGATCCGGCTTGAACTTTTGGCAGTTCCAGTTCATGGAGACCGGCTTGCGGACCGCTACCAAGGAGACGCAGGTCGTTTGTAATCTTGATCAGATCAGTGGCCAGATTTTTATATGCGCTTGACAATGCCACATAGCAATCCGTGTTTTGCACGGCATCCGACAAATCTTCAGCTTGAGTCAACGGCATTCCAGAGAGACGACGCAATTCAGGAACCACGGCGTCACAGTATTCCTGAGTTGCGCAGATGCTGGTGCCGATCGCCGTTCCGCCAAGGGGCACTTCAAGCAAAGAAGCTGAGGCTGCTTCGATTCGCTTGTAGTCGCGCATGAGCACACGATAGTACGCGTGAAACTCCTTGCCAAACGTTGTCGGGACTGCATCTTCAAGTTGGGTACGGCCCATTTTTAAGGAGAAGCGGTGTTCATGAGCCAGTTTAAGAAATGAGGATGCAGTCTTCTCAAGCTGATCCAAGAGATCGGTCGCATATTCCACCAGAGCCATGTGTCCGGCGGTCGGATAGACGTCGTTTGTCGATTGTGCCATGTTGACGTCATCGTTTGGATGAATCAGCTCATACGTACCTTTTTTTGCCCCGGCCATTTCCGCCGCGAGGTTGGCGATTACCTCGTTAGCGTTCATGTTGGTGCTCGTCCCGGCGCCGCCCTGAATAGCTGGAGTCCGCAATTCTGAAGCAAAACGATCAAAATCGTCCAAAATAGCTTCGCATGCGCCGACGATCATCCGGTGCTTATCGGCTGCCAACCTGCCCGTTTCGGCATTCGCATTTGCGCAAGCTTCCTTTACGAGAATCAAATTCCTTACAAGTTTTCCGTTGACCGGCCGACTCGTGACAGGGAAATTCTCGCGAGCACGCTCGGTGTGAATGCCATAATACGCAGCATCGTCAACAGCTTTGGTACCTAATGAGTCGCTTTCAATCCGCATTGTAAAAACCTACCTTTCAAAATCTGAATCAACTTACGTGTTATATAATATAACATCAACCGCTAAATTACGATACCTTATCCGTTTTTGCGTGGAAAACAATGTGTGCGGCGTTCTCAACTTAAGATTTTTAAGTCTGCAGGCTATGTCGCTTAAAAAATGCAGGGCGTTGATTCGCCGTTTGTTTTTTAAGCCTCAGGGTTCGAAACGCACGCTGCCGTTCTTTGTGCGGCCAGTATGAATCATCGTCCCGGCGCATCGGTTTGCTCTTTGCCGCCTTGTTCAGACACCGCGGCCGTCTGCTCTGCATTTTGCCAAAAAAAGAGCCGCAACCAGGGCTGCGACTCTCTATTCTTCATCTTCAGGCACGAGCGCACGCGGCTCCACGCTGGTCGAAAAAACGATTTGGGTCTGCGTTTCGCCGAATCTTTGCAAATTATTGATGAACTCGTCCAGATCCTTCGTCGTTTTAAAACGGCAGGTCAAAATCTGCGAATACTTGCCGGTCACGCAGTCGCATCCGACGACGTTCCTGCATCCTTTGACGTAAGGGTAAAATTCGTCTTTGTCTTTTGGTGCAAGGCACAAGCTGACGAATGCCTTGATAGGGTATCCCAGTTTTTCACAATCGACTGCTGCGTGGAATCCCGTTATGTATCCGTGTTCCTTCAGGTGCGCGATTCTTGAGCTCACGGCCGGAGCTGAAATAAAGCATTGCTTGCTTAGTTCTTTTAGAGACATTCGCGCATCCTGTTCCAGACATCCTAAGATGGTGCGGTCAATCTGATCCATATAAATCCCTCCATGTTATATAATATAACACCAGGCTGGCGATTTAAGCAATAAAAAAAGGCCAACCCCCTTGGCCTAATAACATCCTGTTTAATTTGTCGCGCTTTTGGCGAGCGCGTATTTTTTCACCTGTGCTTCAACTGCCTCAAGGTCAAGCGGTTTTTGGCCTGATTCAAACGTTATGATCAAGTCGTTTCCCAAACCGTGCTTCAGATATTCGTTGTGTTTTCTGATGGCGTTGTTGACGTAATGCAAATCATCCATCATTCCGAAATGTTCATAATAAACCAAGCGGTTGTTTCTGACGTCATAAATTGTAAAATCAGGATAAACGATCGTCCCGTCGCCCATATCGAGCCTCATTTCGTATCTGTATGGCACTCCGAGCATATACAGCAGGTCCGCAATCAGCTTCTCCGACTTTGAACGAACCGTGTCGCCCTTAAGAGTCTTGAACCCATTTTCGACAGGACGCATTTTTGCGTATCCCTTTGAAACCCATTCGTTGATCTTGTATTCCAGCGATTTTGCGAGCGGTGCGGTGAAATTTTTGAATTCGTCCGATAAATTTTCGTAAATCTCCAAATAGGAAGATTCGCTGTCTGTTTTCAAAAACCGATTGATCGCCTTAAGTCGCTGCTTGGCAAATTTCAGGCATGCGACGTCATGCATCTTCTGAGCCAATCCCTTGATCACGCTGATGTTGCTTTTGGGAAGGTAGGTTGTTTTCTTTCGTTTGGAGTCATAACGTCTAAAAATTGACTTTCCTTTATATTTAGAAATATATAATTTTCCTTCCGGAGCCGCTTTGATTCTTTTTTCGAGCACGTCGATCTGTTGCAAAACTTTGTCGTGCTCGGCTAACAATAATTCGTGCAGTGAGTCCATATGATTCCCCCTCATATTGAAATTGTTTTAATTATACTCTTATTCCAGGCTTATTCAATACTTAAAACACGATGTAATATTCTTGTAAAATGCAGGGCTTTGATGGCTGCGGGTCGGGTGCAATTATACCACGGCTAAAAAGCTATGGCCGTGGGTTCCAAAGCATCATTTGCCGTGCATTGCGGTACCCCCAGGACGCATGTCTTCAGCTAAATCGATCCGCGCGGCGCTCGAAGTAGACAAAAACAGAGCAAAAAGCCTTGATTTTGTCTACTGCCACCTTCAAAAAGGCTCCGCGTGGCCCTCGAAGTAGACAAAAACGGAGCAAAAAGCCCGAATTTTGTCTACCGCCACCTTCAAAAAGGGCGCGCGCGACCATCGAAGTAGACAAAAACAGAGCAAAAAGCCCGAATTTTGTCTACCGCCACCTCCAAAAAAGCCCCGCGCGTCGCTCGAAGTAGACAAAAACGGAGTGAAATGCCTCGATTTTGTCTACCGCCACCTCCAAAAAGACTCCGCGCGTCGCCATCGAAGTAGACAAAAACAGAGCAAAATGCCTTGATTTTGTCTACCGCCACCTCCAAAAAAGCCCCGCGCGGGCCTGAATAATGAACGTAATTCTCGCTTCGCTGCGAATTCCCTCGATCTAAATCAAAAATGACAAGATTCCCGGTTTCCCGAGAATCTTTTTTCAATAGTATATAAGGAACAGATGCTCACGGTGTTCGCATCTGGCTTTCATGACGCATTGATTAACTTGCCATGCCTCGCTAGTTCACATAACATCGCTGCGTGGACGCATCTCACCACGTCCTCATCTAGTTTACATAATCTCACCGTATATTTCAGTTTACATAATATCCCATTTTATAATATTTCCTCCTCTTTTAATATTCCTGCTACTAGTTTACATAATACCATCGCACCCCCTCACACTCCCCACACAAGACACAACACCTACCATCCTTCAACGGTCCGCACCCATCATCCCCATTCATAAACAGTCATAATCGTTCAAGATAATGAAACTTTTTGACGTTTTTTGATTGCTTTTTATCAAACTCCATGTTATTATACTATCGGAAGGTGATGAAAGTGCTTGCAGAAGAGAGACAGCAAATGATTTTGCAAATGTTGAAGGAAAACAAAGTCGTCAAGCTTCAGGAAATCTGCGAAAAGTCCGGCTGCTCGGAATCATCCGCCAGAAGGGACTTCCAGCTGCTTGAAGAAAAGAATCTTTTAGTCAGGGTGCACGGCGGCGCGAAAATCAAGTATTCATTGTCGAGCGAACCGGACATGACCGGCAAGGCGACACGCAATACTTCTGAAAAAAATGCGATTGCGCATGCTGCGGCAAAACATATTCAGCAGGATGACGTGATTTATCTTGATGCCGGCACTTCAACTCTTGCAATGGTTCAATATCTTGAACCGGAACAGAACTTGACGGTTGTCACGAACGGCGTCATGCACGCATCCATGCTTGCCGACAAGGACATCAGGACGATTCTGATCGGCGGCGAACTCAAAAATACGACAAAGGCCATCGTTGGCGTTGAAGCGATCAACTCGCTCAAGCAGTACCGATTCAACAAAGTTTTCATGGGGATGAACGGCATCCACCCTCGTTATGGCTACACCACCCCTGATCCCAACGAAGCTGCCGTCAAGCAGGCTGCGATGGAACAAAGCGAACAGTGCTACGTGCTTGCTGACCATACGAAGTTCGATGCGGTCTCGTTCGTCAAGGTTGCTGACGTTTCGAAAGCACGAATCATCACCACGCAGTTGTTGCCAAAGCTGAGCAGTCAGTACAACAAGCAGACAACGATACAGGAGGTAGAAAAATGATTTATACGGTGACGGTCAACCCCTCAATCGATTACATCGTTCAGCTCAAGAACCTGACATTGGGCGAAGTCAATCGCATGGACTACGACAACAAGCTCCCGGGGGGAAAGGGCATCAATGTTTCGCGCATCTTGAAAGAGCTCGACGTGGAAAATACAGCGCTCGGCTTCCTGGGCGGCTTTACCGGCAGATTCGTTGAAGAATCGCTTGAAAACGTCGGTTTGAGCACGAGTTTTACGCATATTAAGGAAGACACGCGCATCAACGTTAAAATCAAGGCAGAAGAAGAAACTGAAATCAACGGCCGCGGTCCGGTGATTTCTGAAGAAGAATTGGTCGAGTTCAAAAAGCAGTTTGAAAAATTAGAAAAGGGCGACGTCGTGATTTTTGCGGGCAGCCTTGCACCGAATCTTGATGATGATTTTTATGCGGAACTGATTGACGTGATTCGCGAAAAGGGCGCGGATTTCGTGATCGACACGACGGGCGAAAGCTTGATGAAGACGCTTGAAAAGAAGCCGCTTGTCGTTAAACCGAACAATCACGAATTGGCAGATCTTTTCCACGTTGAACTGAAATCGATGGATGACGTTGCGAAATACGGCAAGAAACTTTTGGAGCTTGGCGCACAGCACGTCTTGATTTCAATGGCAGGCGACGGCGGCATGATGATTACAAAAGACAAGGTCTATCGTTCATATGCGCCAAAGGGTACGGTCATCAACTCGGTTGGTGCCGGTGATTCGATGATCGGCGGATTTACCGGAACCTTTGCCAGGACGGGCGACGTTTTGGAAGCATTCCGTTACGGTCTCGCCTGCGGTTCAGCCACTGCATTTTCCGAAGACCTTGCAGACAAGAATAAGATCAACGAAATTTTGCCATTGATTAAAATCGAAGAATATAAATAAGGAGGGAATATCTCATGGACATTCGTGAACTATTAAGAACGGACCTGATGATCATGGATCTTAAGGCTCAGACAAAGGCTGAAGTCATCGATGAAATGGTCCGCAATCTGTTTGAAAAGGGCGTCATCAAGGACGAAGAAGCATATAAAAAAGACATTATCAAACGTGAAGAAGAAGGTTCGACCGGAATGGGCGACGGCATTGCCATTCCGCATGCGCACAACGAAGCCGTCAACGAACCGGCTGTAATGTTTGCCAAGAGCGAAGCGGGCGTTGACTACGACTCGCTTGACGGACAGCCTGCACATCTCTTCTTCATGATTGCAGCTCCCGAAGGCGGCGACAACACTCACCTTCAGGCTTTGGCAGCATTGTCTCAGGTATTGATGAATCCTGACGTTACGAGCGCTTTGAAGTCCGCCGATACGCCTGAAAAGGTTCAGGCAATCTTTGCTGATGCGGTTGCAAGAAAGGAAGCTGAAAACAAGGCTCAGGAAGAGGCTGAAAAGCAGGCGGACAACGCACCTGCAAGCGATCGTCCGTACATTGTTGCCGTCACGGCCTGCCCGAACGGCATTGCGCATACGTACATGGCAGAAGAAAACCTCAAGAAGGCTGCTGAAAAGCTCGGCGTTGACATCAAGGTCGAAACGAACGGCTCGGAAGGCGTCAAGCACCTTCTTTCAGATTCGGAAATTGCGCGCGCAAAGGGCGTCGTCATTGCTGCCGACAAGAAGGTCGCAATGGCACGCTTCAACGGCAAGCAATTGATTTCAAAACCCGTAACGAGCGCCATCAAAAATCCTGAAGAACTGATTCAAACGATTCTTGACGGCAAAGCGCCTGCATACAAAGCAGAAGCGGGTGAAGAAGAATCATCTTCTGCATCTTCAAACGACACGGTCTGGGGCAGCATCTACAAGCAGCTGATGAACGGGATTTCTCATATGCTTCCGTTCGTTATTGGCGGCGGGATTTTGATGGCTATCTCATTTATCGTTGAACAGTACATGGGCGGCGCAAAATCACCTGCATTCATCTTCTTGAATAATGCCGGCAACATGGCCTTTGCCTTCATGGTTCCGGTTCTTGCCGGATACATTGCCGAAGCCATTGGCGATCAGCCGGCCCTGATGCCAGGTTTCGTCGGCGGTTTCATGGCAACCGTCTACTCCGGCTCGTTCGGCGGCGCATATACTGCTAACGTCATGTCCGATGCCAAATCCGCAGCCGGCTTCCTTGGCGGTATCGCAGCCGGTTTCATTGCCGGTCATATGATGAACGGCTTGAAGAAGCTCTGCAAGAACCTGCCGAAGTCAGTCGAAGGCATGAAGCCGATGCTGATCTATCCGATTTTAGGCTTGCTGTTCATCGCACTGATCATGTACTTCATCGTCAACCCGATCTTTTCAACGATCAACGTCTGGATCACGAACTTCCTGAATCACCTCGGTACGGGCAATGCCGTCCTGCTCAGCCTGATTCTGGCCGGCATGATGTCCATCGACATGGGCGGTCCCTTCAACAAGGCCGCATACGTCTTTGCATCCGGTGCCTTCGCAAACGATCCGCATTCAACGGCCGCAGCCGGCTTGATGGCTGCAGTCATGGTCGGCGGCATGGTGCCTCCGTTCGCAACTGCGCTTGCAACAGTGCTCTTCCCTAAGAAGTTCACAGAACAGGAACGCCGCGCCGGCATCTCCAACTGGGTTCTCGGCTTCTCCTTCATCAGTGAAGGCGCGATTCCGTTCGCAACGGCCGATCCAGGTCACGTGATTCCTTCCTGCATCGTCGGTTCTGCCGTTTCAGGAGCTCTCATCGGCTTGTGGCACGTATCCGTTCCCGCACCGCACGGCGGCTTCTGGGTAACGCCGCTTGCAAACAACCCGCTCGGCTACATCCTTGCCGTTGTCATCGGTACGATCGTTGCCGGACTCATCCTCGGCTTCTGGCGCAAGGATGCTGATGAAAAATAAATGATTGACGGGACTTCTCCTTGAGAAGTCCTGTTTTTGTGTTCTGCATCTTGCCTGAAGTGCCAAAAAACGAACTGCCGGACCTTTTGAATGGGACCGCCGGTTTTGGGAGACAGGATACAATATAGAGCGTAGGGGGTGGTGCTCCCCTCGCTTTATCCGTGGTTGTTGTTGATTTGAATTACTTCAGATCGAGCTCCTTTCTCCTTTATACAAGGGTTCGAAGAGCCTATTTTAAAAGCAGTCGATTGCTTCGGCTGCTTTTTTTGTGAAATGCAGAGCTTTGACTGCTGCTGATTGCATGGTCGGCCGAAACAGACAAAAACGGATCAAAATGTCTGAATTTTGTCTACCGCCGCCTCCGAAATCGGCTTACGCGGCCCTCGAAGTAGACAAAAAACGAGCGAAATGCCTGAATTTTGTCTACCGAAGCCTTCAAAAAGGCCCCGCGCCGCCTCCGAAGTAGACAAAAAACGAGCGAAATGTCTGAATTTTGCCTACTGCTGCCTCCAAAAAGGGGTTATGCCCGTATAATGGTGTAAATTGATAAAAAAAGAGAGCCAAGTGCTCATC
>ERZ827520.1983-NODE-1983-length-20846-cov-3.937184_pt1 | contig 20846 bp, 13 predicted proteins | sample MGYA00519581_ERZ827520 | MGnify/ENA primary metagenome ERZ827520 (study PRJEB31778, sample SAMEA3449339) | human gut metagenome | biome: human gut; feature: human-associated habitat; material: faeces | place: United Kingdom | collected 2010/2012 ...
TTCAAGACCTTCTGCGCGGTGCTCATCGTCACCAACACATGGAACATCGTCATGGGCGTATTCGATGCGGCGCAAAGCGTGGTGGGCAGCGCAGCAGGCGTGGTGATCTCAGATACACACATCGACATATCTGCTGTTCTCGGGAACCTGGATGCCACCCTTGCAGCAATGGAATTGGGGCCGCTGTTTGGGCTGTGGTTCCAGAGCCTGTTCGTGGGACTGACCATGAGCGCCCTCACAGTATGCATCTTCGTGGTGATCTATGGGCGTATGATCGAGATTTACCTTGTCACATCTATTGCGCCCATCCCCATGGCTACTATGGTGAATCGGGAGTGGGGCAGCATGGGACAGAACTATCTCCGTTCCCTGCTGGCGCTTGCATTTCAGGCGTTTCTCCTCATCGTCTGTGTGGGTATTTATGCGGTACTGGTCAAAAACATCGCCACGGGTACGGACATCATGAACGCCATATGGACATGTATGGGCTACACGGTGCTTCTGTGCTTCACGCTCTTCAAGACGGGCAGCCTTGCAAAGTCCATCTTCAATGCACATTAAGGAGGGAATCATTTGGCATATGTAGACATCCCCAAAGACCTGACTTCGGTGAAAACCAAGGTCATGTTCAACTTAACCAAGCGGCAGCTAGTCTGTTTCGGCGGCGGGGCGCTCATCGGCGTACCGCTGTTTTTTGTTTTCAAAAGCTGTCTGCCCATCAGTGCGGCGGCGCTCATCATGATCATTGCCATGCTGCCATTCTTCATGCTGGCTATGTACGAAAAGAACGGTCAGCCGCTGGAAAAGCTCACCCATAACTTCATACAGGTGCGGTTTGTGCGTCCCAAGCAGCGCCCTTATCGCACGGATAATCTCTACACCGCCCTTGAGCGGCAGAAACAACTGAACAAGGAGGTTCAAGCCATTGTCAAAGGAAAAGCGCAGGCTCACACGGGAAGAAAAGCGGCAGATCGCCGCAGCCATCGAACGGGCAAAGCGCACAGATAAAAAGCAGCTGTCGGCACAACAGTCCATTCCATACCAATGGATGTATCAGGATGGCATGTGCCGCATCACCGACAACTACTATTCTAAGACCATCGAATTTCAGGACATCAACTATCAGCTGGCGCAGAACGAGGACAAAGAAGCAATCTTCGAGAACTGGTGCGAGTTCTTAAACTACTTCGATTCGTCCATCCACTTCCAGTTCACCTTCTTCAATACCGCAGCAGGAGCGGACGGTTTTGAGAATAGCATCCACATCGAACCCCAGCGGGATGACTTCAACAGCATCCGCAGCGAATAAGCGGAGATGCTGAAAATCCAGCTCAGCAAGGGCAACAACGGTTTGGTGAAAACCAAGTATCTCACCTTCAGCATTGAAGCGGATAACCCAAAGCTTGCCAAGCACCGTCTGGAGCGCATCGAGAATGACATCCGGCTGAACTTCAAGCGCATGGGCGTTGCCACAAGCGCCCTGAATGGACAGGAACGGCTCAAACTCATGCACGGCATCTTCCACATGGATGGAGATGAGCGGTTTGCTTTCGACTGGAACTGGCTCCCGCCTTCGGGACTTTCCACCAAGGATTTTATTGCCCCCAGCGGCTTTGAGTTTCGGGAAGGGCGCACCTTTCGCATGGGAAAGAAGTACGGAGCAGTGTCCTTTCTGCAAATCATCGCCCCCAAGCTGAAGGATCGCATTTTGGTTGAGTTTCTTGACCTTGAGAACAGCGCCGTGGTCAGTATGCACGTGCAGTCCATCGACCAGACGGCGGCGATCCGCAACATCAAGCGCAAGATCACGGACTTGGACAAGATGAAGATCGAATCCCAGAAGCAGGCAGTCCGCAGCGGCTACGACATGGATATCCTACCCTCCGACCTTGCCATATACGGCGCTGTCGCCAAAGACTTGCTGCAAGACCTGCAGAACCGCAACGAGCGCATGTTTCAGCTTACTTTCACCATCCTGAACACAGCAGACACCAAGCAGCAGTTGGAAAACGCCGTATTTGCTGTACAGGGCATCGCGCAGCAGAACAACTGCCAAATCGTGCGGTTGGATTATCAGCAGGAAGAAGGACTCATGTCCTCATTACCCTTGGGTCTCAATCAGGTGGAAATCCACCGTGGATTGACCACCTCCAGCGTGGCGGTGTTCGTGCCCTTTACCACACAGGAGCTGTTCCAGATGGGCGGTGAAGCGCTGTACTACGGGCTGAATGCGCTGAGCAACAACATGATATTCGTTGATCGAAAGCTCTTAAAGAATCCCAACGGCCTCATCCTGGGCACACCGGGCAGCGGCAAGAGCTTTTCCGCTAAGCGCGAGATCGTCAATGTGTTCCTTGTGACCAAGGATGACATCATGATCTGCGACCCCGAATCCGAGTATTCACCCCTCGTTTTTCGCCTCCGTGGGCAGGTGGTACGTATCTCACCCACATCCAATCAGTACATCAATCCCATGGATATCAACCTCAATTACAGCGAGGATGAAAACCCGCTGTCGCTAAAGTCCGACTTCATCCTATCGCTCTGCGAGCTGATCGTAGGCGGCAAGGACGGCTTGCAGCCCGTTGAAAAGACGGTCATCGACCGTGCAGTGCGAAATGTCTATCGGGGCTACCTTGCAGACCCGCGTCCGGAGAACATGCCAATCCTCGGTGACCTGTACACGGAGCTCATGTCCATGGATGAGAAGGAAGCAAAGCGCATTGCATCTGCTTTGGAGCTGTATGTTTCCGGTTCTCTCAACGTGTTCAATCACCGCACCAATGTAAACATCCATAACCGGCTTGTGTGCTACGACATCAAGGATCTGGGCAAGCAGCTGAAAAAGCTGGGTATGCTCATCGTGCAGGATCAGGTGTGGAACCGTGTGACCGCCAACCGAATTAAGGGCAAGTCTACCCGCTATTACATCGATGAGATGCACCTGCTATTGAAAGAAGAACAGACGGCAGCCTATACCGTGGAGATTTGGAAGCGCTTCAGAAAATGGGGCGGCATTCCCACGGGGCTGACCCAAAACGTCAAAGACCTGTTGAAGTCCAACGAGATAGAAAACATCTTTGAGAACTCGGACTTCCTGTACCTTCTCAATCAGGGCAGCGGCGACCGTGAGATACTGGCGCACAAGTTGGGCATTTCCCCGGATCAGCTCTCCTACATCAAGAACTCCGGCGAGGGCGAAGGTTTGCTGTTTTACGGCAATGCCATATTGCCCTTCATCGACCGCTTCCCCAAGGATATCGCACCAGAGCTGTACAGCATCATGACCACCAAGCCCAATGAGGTGAAGCATGAGCAGGAAGCGTAATACTACCCGTCTCCACTTCACCGAGGAAGAACGGGTATCCCCCGAACTGAAGAAGCCCATTCAAAAAGCGGAGAAAGCGGCTGACCGAGTGGAACAGGTAAAGAAGAAAGCACGGCTGCAATTTGAGAGCGATGCACCTAAGCCACCCTCTAAACTGTCCCACGAAGTAAAGAAAGCTCCCGGCAGATTGCTTTCCGAGGAAGTACATCGGAATATCCGGGAATCGGAAGATGAGAATGTTGGTATTCAGGCAGCTCATGGAACGGAGCAAGCGGCAGAAACCGCCCTTCACATGGGCGAATCCGCTTACCACGCCCACAAGCTCAAGCCTCAGCGGGAACTTTACAAGGAAGAACAAAAGCTGGATCAGGCCAATGTGGATGCCCTTTACAAACAGAGTATCCGCAACGATCCACAAAGCGGTTCCAACCCAATGTCCCGCTATCGGCAGAAGCAGGCCATTAAGAAACAGTATGCTGCAGCAAAGAGCGGCAAGCGCACGGAACAAACCGTGAGGGGCGCAAAGAAAGCTGCACAGGAAACGGAAAAGGCCACCGAAAAGGTACTTCAATTCATTGGAAAACACAAAGTGGGCTTTCTTGTCTTTGGTTTGCTGGGTGTATTGGTGTTCCTGCTCATGAACACCTTTTCTTCCTGTTCTCAGATGGCGATGGGTACGGTGCAAAGCGTGGTGGGTACATCCTACCTTTCCGAGGACGAGGACATTCTTGCCGTGGAAAGAGCGTATATGCGTATGGAGGATGAACTGGATCGGCGCATCGACAGCATCGAAAGCGGGTATCCCGGCTACGATGAATACCGCTATTCGGTAGACGAGATCGGGCACAACCCATATGCGCTCATTTCTTATCTCACGGCAAAGTATGTGTCCTTCACGCCTGCTGAAATGCAGGCTGAACTGGAAACGCTGTTTCAGGAGCAGTATCGGTTGAATATTACGGAAAGCATTGAGATTCGTTACAGAACCGAGGAGCAGACGGTGACTACCATCGATCCGGAAACAGGCGAAGAAATCACCACCACCGAACTCGTGGAAGTGCCCTATGAGTACAAAATACTGTCTGTGGAGTTGCAGAATAGAGGTATTCCCACATCCAATCTAAGCGCAGAGCAATCCGAGATATATGCCGTACTCATGGAGACCCGTGGCAACGAGCCGGAGTTGTTCGATGCAGAAGACAATCCCTTTGTGGGATCTTTGGACATCACACCGCCCACGCCATATGAGATACCGCCCGCAGCCCTTGCCGATCCGCAGTTTGCGGCGCTCATTCGGGAAGCGGAAAAGTATCTTGGCTACCCCTATGTATGGGGCGGCAGCAAGCTAAGCACATCCTTCGATTGCAGCGGCTTTACCTGCTGGGTGCTGAACCAGAGCGGCGCGGCAAGCGTTGGGCGCACCAATGCGAGAGGCTTGTATAAGCGTTCCACGGTGGTGTCCCGTGCGGAGGCCAAACCAGGTGACCTCATCTTCTTTACCGGTGCAAGGGCAGCACAAATCGGGCATCCCGTCACCCATGTGGGCATCTATGTGGGCAACGGCATGATGATCCACTGTGCGGGCAACGGTGTGGAGTATCACACCATCGACAGCAAGTATTACAAAAAGAATTTCTATGCCTTTGGCAGATTAGGAGGTTAAGTGCATGAATCCAAGGATTGAGAAGATCAATCAGGAAATCCAAAAACATCAGGAGCGGATACAGCGAAGTCAGGAGCGCATTCGCGAACTGGAGCAGCAGCGCACGGAGCTGGAAAACACCGAGATCATCGGGCTTGTCCGTTCTATCCACGCAACGCCGGAAGAGCTTGCAGAGCTGCTGCGCTCCATGAAAAGCAAAGGAGTGAGCAGCTATGATTAAGAAACGCCGTGTCCGATTGCTTGCCTTTTTGACCGTCATGCTTTTAAGTATGACGATTTTTTCATCCGTAGCGCTGGCAGATGGCAGCGAGAGAACCGAGCCTGTGGAAACGCCCCAGCCTACCGTTGCGCCCACACCTGTTCCAACGCCTATAACCCAAGGCAGCGCCTATACCAATGAGGGCAATATGGCGCTCGTGGACAATCTCTTTGCAAAGAACACCAACAAGCAGTTCATTACAGTAGAGAGCAAAAACGGGCAGCTTTTCTATATTGTCATTGACTACGACGCAGTACAAAATGAGGAAACCGACAGTTATGCGGTGCATTTTCTGAACATGGTGGACGAGGCTGACCTCACGGCGCTGTTGGAGGAATTGGATATTGATGTTCCAGACACAACGCCTGAATCCACACCCACGCCCAAGCCTACCGTGGAGGTTGTGCCGGAGCCTGATGAGCCCAATGGTGTAAACAGCAGCATTCTGCTCATCGTCTTTGCGTTGCTTGTGGGCGGTGTTATCCTTTATTATTTCAAGGTCATCAAGAAAAAGCCCAAGCAGAAGGTGCCTTCCTACACGGACGAATACGACATGGATGACGACGACATCTGGGAGAAAGAAGTATAACCAGGTTCACCGACAGTCCCTTTGAGCGGATGATGGTGCAGCGACCCAAGACAAGAAAACAGGAGCAGGAGGTTTTCGCTGTGCTGCTTACAGAGCAGGATCACGACAATCGCAAACAACAGAATAAAGAGGATGAAAAGCGAAATTCAGTATCGCAGAAAAATGGGTAACCCACCCTAAATTAGCCCCGATATTCGGTTGAACGAGTATCGGGACTTTTGCATTTCACAACAAATCTAAACAGTAAAGGAGAAACCAATGACATCAAAGAAAAATCGAATTTTTAGCCTGCTGCTGACCATGCTTCTGCTGTTCAGCTTCTGCTCAACAGCGTTTGCGCTGAACATCGTGGATGAAGATCTCTACGATTACTTTGATTTTTAGCCTGCTGCTGACCATGCTTCTGCTGTTCAGCTTCTGCTCAACAGCGTTTGCGCTGAACATCGTGGATGAAGATCTCTACGATTACTTTGAGTATTACGCTGACGGCACATGGCAGGATCTCAACACTGTCATGTACACGGATTCTGCTGACGGCGATGTAGGCTACTGCATCGAGCATGAGGCAAAGCCGCCCAGACCTTCCGTGGACTATGTGCCCTACGATATTTCAAACCTGTTCAATAACTATACCCTGACCGGTATTCAGGCTATCCTCAATCGCGGCTATCCTGCGGATAACAATGGATTTAGCGATGAAGCTGCTTTCTACGCCACTGCCAATGCCCTGCGTTTCTGGATCAAGGAAAGCTGCGGTCAGGGCTACGACTTCATGATCCTGTCCAACGGTCTTGTCCGTGTGAAGTCCGGCGGCGAAGCCGTGTGGAACTGGTGTATGGAACTGCTTCAGTACGCCCGCAGCCAGGATGTGGGCGGCAGCGCCTCGGTGTATGTGTCTCCCTCTTCTCCCAAGTGGACACTCTCCAATGGCCAGCTGACCACCTCTCTTTCCGTATCCTCCAGCAACGGTTATTCCATCACTGTCAGCGATCCCAATGTGACCATTTCCGGCTACACCGGTGGCAGAAGCGACAGGCTGACCGTTACTGCGCCTGCCTCCCTGTCCGGAACCTCCGTTTCTCTTTATCTCACAGCTACCGCAGGTAGTGTACATACCGTGGATCTTGGTTTCTATGAACCTGATGGCAGCACCCGCCAGAAGCTGGTTTTTGTTGAAATGGTATCCGGCACCACGGGCCAGTCCAAGACCATTTCCATCACCGGCGAGTTTTACGATCTCACCGTGAATAAAACGGATGCTTCCACCGGCGCGGCGCTTGACGGTGCAAAGTTCAAGCTGACTTCCAACGGAACCACCATTGGTCTTACCCAGACCGCAGCAGGCAAGTATTCCGCAGGCGGCTCTCTTACCGAGTTCACCACCAGCGGCGGCACGGCAACTATCACCGGTCTTCCCGCAGGCAGTTATCAGCTGACGGAGGTTTCCGCTCCCAGCGGATACATGGTATCCGAGGCCAAGCCCATCACGCTCAATAAGAATACCTCCGTGACCGTAGCGAATACCCCTGAGGCACTTACCATCGTTAAGAAGGATGCTGTCAACGGCGATGTGCTCCCCGGTGCAACATTCACTCTGTTGGACAGCGCAGGCAACCCCGTTGCGATTACTTCCGCAGGGGATGGGAGCTATACCGTAAGCAACAACGGTTCTACCACCTTTACCACCGGCAGCGATGGCAAAGCTATTATTCGTCAGCTCCCCAAGGCAAGCTATACCCTTAGGGAAGCTACCATGGACGGGTATAACACCCTTGCGGATGTTGCTGTGAGCTTTACTGGTGCTAATGTGGTGACTATAGAGAACCAGCCCACCGTACTGGAGTTCACCAAGACAGACTCTGTAACATGCGAAGCGCTGGACGGCGGTACCTTCCGCATCTCTGACAGCAATGGTACTGCAATGCTACTTGCCAAACTGGAAGATGGCGTATACCGCAAGTCCCCCGATGGAACAGATACTTTTACTACCAACAAAGGTAAGGCTACTATCTATGGGCTGTCTGCTGCACAGTACACCGTCAGCGAGGTTTCTGCACCCAACGGCTACACCAAGGATGCAGATAAGACCGTCACCGTAACAAGCAGCGGCAAGGCCACCGTCACCATGGCGGACAGTCCTATGGCGCTTCGCTTCAACAAGACCGATACTTTGAGCGGAAGCGCAATCGACGGCGGTAAGTTCAGCCTGTATAGCGGCGATGAACTCATCAAGCTCCGCAAGGTGGAAGATGGCGTATATGCCCCTGCTGCAAACGGCAGCACCACATTCACAACCCACAACGGTACAGCCATGATCGCACCCCTTGCAGCAGGCAGCTACACCATCTCCGAAGAGCAGGCTCCCGATGGTTTCGCAGCAGCTACGGATGTAACCGCCACCGTCACCGGGAGCAGCACTTACACCAACCCTGCTGTGGCAGCTATGCAGGACAAGCCCCTTGCGCTCACCGTGAACAAGGTGTCTTCTATTACGAAGCAGCCCATCGGCGGCGCAGTATTCCGCCTGTATGACAGTCGCGGCAACTCTATCAAGGTATCTGCCATGGCAGGGCATGATGGTTGGTTTGCAGTGGATGCAAACGGCGACGCTGACTTTACCATTCCCGCGTCCGGTTCAGCGACTATCCTGTATCTTCCCCAGGGCAGCTATGAGCTGAAAGAGGTCTCTGCGCCCGATGGATACGCCGTAGGTCGTGGTACTGTTTCTGCGGTTGTGGGCAGCTACAATACCTATACCGCTCCCGCATCCGTGACCGTCGAGAATGAACCTCTTGCTATGCTGCTGGACAAGGTGGATGCTTCCGACAAATCTCCCCTTGGTGATGTGGCGTTTAAGATCAAGGACAGCAACGGCAGCTACCTCTGCCTCACCAAGCAGGATGACGGCAGCTATTATGTGACCGCCGATGGCGAGGACACCTTCAAGACCAATGCAGACGGGCTTGCCAGTGTCCTGTTTATCCCTGTTGGCACATATACGCTAGAGGAACAGCAGCATCCCGGCTTTGCACCCACCGAAGCGCAGGAATTTACCGTTACCGCCGAGAACACCGCAAGCTATCCTTCCAAGGTGGGCGTGGAGAACTGGCCCCTGTACTTTACCTTGACCAAAACTGATAAGCTCACGGGTAAAACCCTTGCAAATGTACCCTTCAAGCTCATCGACAACTCCGGTAATGCGCTCCGCTGCACTCAGCAGGAGGATGGAAGCTACAAGGTGACTGCATCCGGTGTGGATACCTTCCTGACGGATACCGAGGGCAAGGTGCTGATCTCCCATATCCCCGAAGGTAACTATAAGCTGGTGGAACAGACCTATGATATGTACGCTACCCATGCGGAAGTGACCGTTACCGTAGCAAATACCAACACGGAAGCCACTCCCGCAAATGCAAGCCTTAAAAACTGTCCTACTGCTTTTAAGCTGACTAAAGTGGATGCGGAGACCAAGTCTGCACTGGACAACGTGAAGTTCATCCTGAAGGATGCGTCCGGCAATGTGGTTCCCATCGCCCTGATGGATGACTGTACCTATCGTCCTGCCTATGCGGTTGGTGAGGATACCGTTGCTATCAGCAACGCCACCCTGACCACGGATGGCAATGGCGAGATCGTGATCCACTACCTCAAGCACGGTGCTTACACCCTGATTGAGCAGCAGAAAGCGGGATATGCGCCCCTGAAGGACATCGCCTTTGAGATCACTTCCAATCATTCCACCGAAGCGCCTCTTGCCATGACCGTGGAGAACTTCCCCGGTACACTCGTCATTTCCAAGACGGATGCCATTACCAAGGCAGCGCTTCCCGGCACCCGCTTCAAGGTGCTGGATGAAAGCGGCAATGTCATCAAACTGGTACAGGAGAACGGTGTATATCGCCCTGCCAAAGCCACCGAAACCGGCATGGATGAACTGACCGTAGGTGCTGACGGTACTGCCACCGTAAAGTACATCACCGGCAAAGTGGCCATCCGTGAAACCGGCACTCCCGCAGGCTATGCTTACGCAGCAGATGCCACCGCAACCGTGGGTATGACCGCCATTTCCAATGAGAATGGCGATGCGGCCCTTGCCATGGAGACCGTGGAGATTGCCGATCAGCCCCTTGCGCTGAGAATCAGTAAGATCCACGCAAAGACACTGAAGCCCCTGAAGGGTGCTGCCTTTGAAATCAGAAGTAGCGACGGTGTTACTCCCATGACTTTTGAACTGAAGGATGGCATCTATTGGTATAGCAAGGCGGGAAGCATTACCACCATTACCATGGATGAAAACGCACAGGCTCTGATCTGCGGCCTACCTGCCGCCAAGTACAAGCTGGTGGAAACCGTAGTTCCCAACGGGTTCTTCCCTGCACCTGCACAGGATTTCACCATTCAGCTCACGGATACATACGAAAAGCCCCTTGAGATCACTGTCACCAACACCCCCGAAGTCAAGCTGGGGCTTGACTCTGACAAGTGGGACGATGTGCTGCTGATGGGCGGCGGCATTCTGCTGCTTGCAGGCGCTGCAACATTCATTTTCATCAGAAAGCGCAGAACTACCAGATAAGAACTGAATGAGAAGCGGGAGGCATTTGCCTCTCGTTTCGCATTATGAGGTATGTATGAAAAAGACGATTTTCGTGCTGTTGATTCTGCTTTGCATTGGGCTTGGTGCTTACTTGGGAGTTCACTATTCGATCTTCATTATCCCGCAACGCACATCTCAAGTGTTGGTTGGTGAAAACGTTACTCCGGTGCCCACAGGGCAGACGCCAAAACCAATCACTACACAATCTCAGCCAACAACAGAACAGCCTTTACAGGAAAGCACTCCTGCTGCAATTCCCGATATTCTGCCCGTGGAAGAACCTGTGGAGCCATCTATACCCTACAATGCTAACGGTATATTAGGGCATCTCATCTACGATGGCAAAAGCGTCGTTGTGCGGGATGACATCGATGCAGATACGCTGGAGAAAAGCCCCGGATGGGTGTCGGATAGTTCACTACCCGGTAACTCCGGAATGAGTATTATCTTCGGGCATAGGAACCGCAAGCATTTGAAGCTGATCGAACCTATCGAGGTGGGCGATACCATCTCTTTTCGCTTTGTATCCGACAATCGCTTGGTGTCCTATGAGGTGACGGATGTGCAAATATTCGAGAAAACCTCAGACTGGACATTGCCTGTAACGGACGAGGATGTATTGGTGCTTGTAACCTGCTATCCCTTTGAGTACACAGGTAATGCACCGGGCAAGTTTCAGGTGATATGTCGTCGAATATTTAATAACTAAAATTAAGATATTGCTGTATTATCATTTCGTATACATTCTCCGAAGGCCTTTATAGTATCACCCATGCGTTCTTTAAACTTCATTAAATCAGAGTTTACTATTTCTCCTGAAGGACATTCGCTTAATGAATAATCAAAAGGTCCATCTTTATCAATGCTTATTATCAGTTCGTTGATAATGTTATTCCCTATAAAAGCATGTTTTTCTATCTCATACAAATTAATAACCTTAATATGCTTAATAATCCAAGTGTATTCTTTACTATCGATGTCTATGCCCATATGTTCAGCCACTTTGTCATATATTTGCTTTCGATTAGCAAAAGAATCCTCCATGACAGACACAATACCCCATATATTATCCAATGAAAAATCTGTTGGCCGCTGGTTTGAAAATGGATAATAGACACCGTTATTAAAGTTTTGTATTTGTTTATACAGTTGTCCAACTGCATTAGCCAATTTATTAATGTGTTTATCGATAGCATCTTGTTCAAATACACGAACACCGTTACTGGGAACTGCCGATTTGCTTTCGAAAAAAAGATAGTGAGAGCCACTTCTAACCAAAACATCTGGCGTATTACTATCAGTATGGTTTTGTATGTATTTCTGTTCAGGCAACACTTCGTCATATGCTTTAGATGCTGTCAATATATCAAATAAATATTGTTCTAAAACAATTCTGCCAATGTCGCTACGAAGAGAATTATTTCCTTCCGTCAATCGAAACAATAATGATGATGTTGTAGCTCTATAGACTAAATGAGGCAATGGCAAATAGGTAACCCCATCGTAATCAATAAACGGATACGAATATGAAGGACGTACACAAAAGGGATAATCTGAAATATCAGATGTGAGGACATCGATTTTTTGAATGTATTCTTCTCTTGAAATACAAAACAGTGGTAGAACATCCGAGAATTTATCAACGAAACAATGAAAAACATCTGGGGGGGCTTTTGTGGAACCAAACAATACATTGATTACTATACCAAACAGCCAAATTCTTTCATATGAGACACCAAACTTTTGCTCAAAAACATAGGACATATCAACTTCTTCATTTTTAAGTGAGAAAAAGTAATTGTAACGGTAATACTTGTATTCTTGATTCTCCTGTAAGTCAAATTGTGTTAGAGCCGAATGCATGATAATTCGAGTAGTAAAATCATCATTTTTTTGAAGTTTATTAGGATCCTTATATTTATATATGGATTGCATTATTTCATAAAAGTATTTTCCGTTTTTATCTCGAATATCCAAATTATTGTATTCTTGTGCTTTTACTGCAAAAATTACGAATGTTTCTATATCCCAAGGTAGAATCAATGTACGCAAAATTTCAGGAGAGACAGTAGACATAAAATCCATTGTTTTCATTGATTCAATAGTACATGCTTGCATTTTTGATGCAAACGAGTACCTTTTTAAAACTACTGGGATTCTGTTGTATTCCAAATGAAACACCTCCGATACTAATTATATTTTACGATTGCTATCAAAAAAAGACAACATATCATGCTACTAGTGAACAACTGTGTGTAACATCAACTTGCAGAAGGAGTATCCATGGAACAATCAAAGAAAAACAAGGAACGACTCAAGATAATCACCGACAGCATCGAACAGGGCATCAAAGACCTGTTTGAAAGCGAGAAATACAAACAGTACCTTCGCACCATGTCACGCTTTCACCGTTACTCCGTCAACAACACGTTGCTGATTGCAATGCAGCGCCCGGATGCTACCCGCGTTGCCGGGTTTAGCAAATGGCGGAATCAGTTTGGACGGCATGTGCGCAAAGGCGAAAAAGGTATCCAAATCATCGCGCCCACGCCATATAAAAAGAAAATCGAAGAAATAAAGCTCGACCCCGACACCAAAGCGCCTCTGCTGGATAAGGACGGGAACGCCATCATGGAGGAAAAGGAGATTAAAATCCCCATGTTCCGAGTGGTATCCGTCTTTGACGTTTCCCAGACCGAGGGCAGACCGCTGCCGCAGCTTGCAAACACCCTCACGGGCAAGGTTGAGCAATACGATGTCTTCATGGAAGCGCTTCGCCGTTTATCGCCACTTCCCGTAGAAGAAGCCGCCATGCAGAACAGCACGGACGGTTTCCTGAGCCTGAAAGACCAAAAGATCTGTATCCGCAAAGGCATGAGCGAAGTGCAGACCGTGTGCGCTGCTATACATGAGATCGCCCATGCAAAGCTGCATAATGCCGCTTTGCCCGTTCCTGAAAACGCACCGCTGTATCAGGAGGTAGAGATTTTCGACATCCCCGCCTTGTTCTCCAATGGACGGATTTTATCCGAGAATGTTCCGGAAGGGCTGTTCCGATATGACCTTCGCGGTTCAGATTACGACCCCCGCTATCCCGTTACGGTGGAAGAACGAGTGGTCGTGAACCACGCAGGTACAATACTTACCGCTAAGCCCTTAAAACTTCCCGAAAGCGGCAGGCTTGCTCTCACGGACGAAGAAGGGCTGAACTTTACGGGCGGAGAGATCACAGCGTATCAATTCCGTGAGGAACAGAAAAAAGACCGCCACACCGAAGAAGTGGAAGCGGAAAGCATCTCATACACGGTTTGCCAGTATTACGGCATCGAAACCGCCGACAACAGCTTTGGGTATATCGCGGGCTGGTCACAGGGTAAGGACTTGCAGGAACTTCGGGCAAGCCTTGAAACCATCAACCATACCGCATCGGAACTCATTACGGATATCGACCGCAACTTTGCGGAGATATGCAAAGAGCGCGGTATCACGCTTGCAGCTGCAGAACAGCCCAAGGAAGCCATGTATCAGCTTGACGACAGTATGCTGCTACATCTTCAGCCTACGGACAGCGGATATGACTACACCATTTACGACAGCGCAGACAAGCACATTCTGGACGGCGGCAGGCTTTCGGATGCGGCATTGGATATCGCCGCTGCACAGCGTGAAGTATTTGCCCTGCATGAGCTGGAACCGGATGTAATTGAAGAACTCTCCCAAACGGAAATGCAGCGGGTACTGGAAAACACGGACGGAAAGATACTTGGCGCATACGCCATATATCAGCTTAAGGACAGCGAGGAAAACCGTCCCTACCAGTTTTCCTCCCTTTCCGAATTGATGCGCAGCGGACTTTCCGTGGAGCGGGAACGGTACGAAATGAAATACTCGGATGTGTTTGCAGGTAAGGGCGATACCTACGACCACCTGAACGCACTGTATCACAAATTCAATGTGGATCAGCCCAAGGATTTTACCGGGCACAGCCTCTCCGTCAGCGACATCATTGTGCTGCGCCGACCCGAAGGCGTAACCTACCACTATGTAGATTCATGGGGCTTTCGGGAACTGTCCCCGAACTTTACGCCATTAGAAAATCCCCTGAAAAATGCAGAGATGTCCCTTGAAGATGACTATGGCATGATCGATGGCATCATCAACAACGGAAAAAGGTCTACAGTCGCCGAACTGGAAGCGCAGGCAAGCTCCGGTCAGCCCATATCCCTCATGGACTTGGCGGATGCCGTTCACCGAGAGCAAATGGGCAAGCGCCTATCCGTCATGCAGCAGCTCAAGACCGCAAACAGGCAGGAACCCAAGAAAACAGCGTCCAAAGACGCAGAAATGGAGAGATGAAATGAACGCTCAATTCACCCACGACGAAATCAACCTGATGTGCATCTACAATCCCGGCAGCAGAAAAGCCCTGATACAGGAGCTTACCCACATGAAAACCTTCCTTGAGCGAGATGAAGCAGACCTTCTTGCGCTTACGGAAAGCACCATCAATAAGCTGAACCGAATCACGGATGCGGAATTTGAACAGATTGAACTGATCCCCGACTACGACAAGGAGGAATAACAGTGCCAACGGTACAGAGCATATTGCAGCTGATAGACAACACCACAGAACAGATCACCCGCAGCAAGCAGAATTGGACGGCATTCCTTCGCACCGCCGCTCAACTGTACAAATACCCATACGCCGAGCAGGTTATGATCTATGCCCAGCGACCGGATGCAAAAGCCTGTGCCGAATATGACCTGTGGAACAGGCGTATGGGGCGATATGTGCGGCGAGGTTCCAAGGGCATCGCCCTCATTGACAGTTCAGGCGACAGACCACGGCTCAAATATGTATTCGACATTTCCGATACGGGCGGCAGGGAGCACTCCCTCCGCCCTTTGCTTTGGGAACTGCGGCTGGAACATGAGGATGTAGTATCGGATGCACTGCATAACCGCTTCGGTATTTCCGCAAGGGAAGGCTTCATTGAACAGATCCGCAGCATAGCGGCACTGTTTGCAGATGATTACTGGCAGGACAATCGTGGTGACCTGCTCTATAACATTGACGGCAGCTATGCCGCAGAATATGATGAGTTTAATCAGGAGGCCGCCTTTACGCAGACTGCGGCGCTGGGTATCACCTATGTCACCCTCACAAGATGCGGCTTTGATCCCGAGGACTTTATCGACAATGTTGAATACCTGAATGTGTTCGACTTCAACACGCCCAATGCGGTCAATGCCCTTGGCATGGCGGTAAGCAGCGGCGCAGAGCAGTTGCTCAGACACATCGAAGTTACGGTAAAACAATACGACAGACAGCAGGAAACGGAAAGGAGCAAAGAACATGAACGAGATCACCTACAAGCAGAACGGGGACTATCTGATTCCCGAACTGATCCTGCCGGAACAGACGGAGAGCATCGGCAAGTACGGGAGGATGCGGAAGAACCACCTGAAGGAGCACAGACCGGTACTGTTCAACAGCCTGCTGCTGAGCGGGAAGCTGTACCCCCACCTGCTGGAGATCGAGCAGACAGCGCAGAACCGCCTCACGCGGCTGATGCAACAGCTCACAGCAGCCCAGGGCGTGAACGAGAGCCTGAAAGCGAAAGACCCCATGCAGTGGACGGGACGCATGAACAACTGCAAGGCACAGGCCGAGGAAATGATCCTGACAGAGCTGATTTACAGCTAAACAAACCAATCCAGCTGAGCCTGTTCCCAACCGAGGAAGAACAAAGAACCTATATCGAAACAGCAGCGGAGAGCGTATCCTTTACGCCCTTCGCTTTTTCTTTTGCACAGGAGGAAATCGACCATGTTCTGCGCCTAGGCAGCAATACCGACAACCACCGTATACGCATCGCCGCCGAGTTCTCCAAGGGGAAAACCGTGGAAGAAAACGCAGCCTTTCTCAAGGAACTCTATCATGGCGGCAACGGATTCAAGGTGGATGGCAAGAGCATCAGCGCATGGTATGCGGATGAAGGTATCCGCCTTGCAGCGGGCAATATGGCGCAGCATATCCTGTCCGCTCAAGTGCTCACATGGGGGGATGCTGCAAAGCGCATCGGGGAACTCCTTGCAAGTGGCCAATTCGCCACCAATGTGGAGATTGCGGAAGCGCATGGACATGAACGGCTGCTGATTGCAGAGCCGCTGTGGAATCTGTACCACGACCTGAGCGAGAGCGCACGGGAGCAGGGCTATCTTTCTTCTCTTGCGCAATACCGTGGCGGTGGTTTTCCCGAAGAACGGCAGCGCATTGCTGACGCATTGAGCGAAGTATCCACACGGCAGACCATTGTGGAGGAATACGCCGCTTTCTTTGCTGCACAGGAACAGGATCGGAGCCTTTTGCGCTTTCATTATCACAAGCTGCAAAAGCTGTGGAACAACCTGAAAGACCTGTCCCTGCCACGGCAGGCGTTTGCCTCCAACATGGCAGAGCTGCCCCAAGTGACTCCCTTCATCACAGAAGATGAGATCGATGCGGCTTTGTGCTACGGCAGCAGCATGGCAGGCGGCAAAGGGCGCATCTACGCTTATTTTAAGGAACCCCACACCATTACAGAAAAAGCCGACTTTCTAAAACACGAATACGGCATTGGCGGGCGTTCCCACGCCATCTCGGGTGCAACGCACAGCGGTGAAGATCACAGTGGCAAGGGCATCCGCTATACAAAGCAGGACTGCGTAGAAGTGCAGCTTAACTGGACAGCCGCAGCCAAGCGCATCGATGGGCTGATAAAAAAAGACCGCTACTTAACCCCTGATGAACTGGCAGCGTATCGCACCATGCAGGAAGCAAAGCTGGAAGAAGCGGAGTTGCTTTCGCAGGAAGAACAGCAAACCGAAACCATCAGCGAGACCGTGGCTGTCTATTCCGGTGAAGATAACCACCTGCCCTTTGATGTGGAGATTCGGCAATTACGCACCGTGAAACCGGAGCAGGCGCTCCCCGATATGGAGGAAGTTCTGGATGAACACCCCATTTCCATTCAAATCAACGGTGAATGGCAGACCTTCCCCAATGTCAGGGCGGCGGAAGAAGCAGCATATGAAGAATCCAAAGCGAAGGTCAAGCAAAATGCCCAAAACTTCCGTATCATGGACGATGAACTTGGGCATGGCGGCGCAAAGACCAAGTTTCAGGCAAACATCAACGCCATCAAGCTACTGAGATTGCTGGAGAATGAAAATGCCCAGGCGCTTCCCGAACAGCAGGAAGTCCTATCCCGCTATGTGGGCTGGGGCGGGCTTGCGGAAGCCTTTGACCCCGAAAAGGAGAACTGGAGTAAGGAATATGCCGAACTGAAAGAACTGCTGACCCCCGAGGAATACGCTGCCGCAAGAAGCTCCACCCTGAACGCCCATTACACAAGTCCTGTTGTCATCAAGGGCATCTACGACGCCATCGAGCAGATGGGCTTTCGCACCGGCAACATCCTGGAACCTGCCATGGGCGTGGGTAACTTCTTTGGTTGTCTGCCTGAATCCATGCGGGGTAGCAGGCTCTACGGCGTGGAGCTGGACAGCATCACGGGGCGTATCGCAAAGCAGCTCTACCCCAAAGCGGACATCACCATAGCGGGCTTTGAGAGCACCGACCGCAGGGATTTTTACGATCTTGCCATCGGTAATGTGCCCTTTGGTCAGTATCAGGTCAATGACCCTGCTTATAATCGGCTGGGCTTTTCCATCCACGACTTTTTCTTTGCAAAGACATTGGATCAGGTGCGTCCGGGCGGTGTGGTGGCTTTTGTCACCTCCCGCTACACCATGGATAAGCAGTTCCCCGAAGTCCGAAAGTACATTGCACAGCGGGCAGAACTGTTGGGTGCGATCCGTCTGCCCAACAATGCGTTCAAAGCCAATGCCGGCACCGAGGTGGTATCCGACATCCTGTTTCTGCAAAAGCGGGATCGGCCCATTGAGATCGAACCCGATTGGGTACACCTCGGGCAGAACGCAGACGGCTTTGCCATCAACAGCTATTTTATCGAGCATCCCGAAATGGTGCTTGGTCAGCAAACCTCAGAAAGCACGCAATATGGGAAGCAGGACTTTACCGTTGCGCCGCTTGAGGGGGTATCCCTTGCAGAACAGATGTCGGAAGCCGTAAAGAACATCCGTGGCACCTATCAGGAAGCGGCGCTGCCGGATCTTGGTGAGGGCGAAGCTATCGATACATCCATTCCTGCCGACCCCCATGTGAAGAACTATTCCTACACCGTGGTGGACGGCGAAGTGTACTATCGGGAAAACAGCCGCATGGTAAAGCCCGAATTGAACGCTACAGCCACGGAGCGGGTCAAGGGTATGGTTGCTTTGCGGGACTGTGTGCAAAAGCTCATCGGGCAGCAGCTGGATGGCTTCATCTCGGACGATACCATCCGCAGAACCCAAGCGGATCTGAATGAGCTCTACGACAACTTCACGGCGAAATACGGGCTTATCAACAGTCGCGGCAATGCCCTTGCGTTCTCGGACGATTCCTCCTATTATCTGCTGTGCTCTTTGGAAGTGCTGGATGAAATGGGACAGCTTGCCCGCAAAGCGGATATGTTCACCAAGCGCACCATTAAGCAGAACACGGTGGTGACTTCGGTGGATACCGCATCCGAAGCGCTGGCGCTGTCCATTGCGGAAAAAGCCAAGGTGGATCTGCCCTACATGGCACAGCTCACAGGCTTAACGGAAGAAAAGCTGGTGCAGGACTTACAGGGAGTTATCTTTCTCGATGTGGGCAGTATCCCGCCCGAAGACCTTTCACCCGTATCCTTTGACCTGAACCGCTTCGGCTACGTCACAGCGGATGAATACCTCTCCGGCAATGTGCGTGAAAAGCTCCGTAATACGGAGATCATTGCTAACTTCTTGCCCGTGGAACAGAGGCAGCGCATCCTTCCCAACATCGAAGCGCTGCGCAGCGCACAACCCAAGGATTTGGACGCTTCGGAGATCGAAGTGCGGCTGGGCGCTACATGGATTGGATCGGAGTATATTCAGGAGTTCATGGAGGAACTGCTGGAGCCGCCGTTCTATCTCAGACGCAGTATACAGGTTAACTTCTCCGAGTTTACCGCCGAATGGAACATCAGCGGCAAAAGCTCCGTGGGACACAGCGATATTAACGCCTATATGACCTACGGCACGGAACGGGCAAACGCCTACCGTATTCTGGAGGATACGCTGAACCTTCGGGATGTGCGGGTATATGACACCGTGCAGGACCCTGACGGCAGAGAGCGCCGTGTGCTCAACAGCAAGGAAACCACCCTTGCACAGCAGAAGCAGCAGGCCATCAAGGACGCCTTTCGGGACTGGATATGGAAAGACCCTGACAGGCGGCGGGACTTGGTTGATCGCTACAATGAGCGGTTCAATTCTCTGCGCCCACGGGAATACGACGGACAGCATATCGTCTTCTCCGGCATGAACCCGGAAATCTCCCTGCGGGAGCATCAGCGAAACGCTGTAGCCCACATCCTGTATGGCGGCAATACCCTGCTTGCACACGAGGTAGGTGCCGGCAAGACCTTTGAAATGGTGGCGGCAGCTATGGAAAGCAAGCGTCTTGGGCTTTGTAACAAGGCGCTCTTTGCCGTGCCGAACCATCTGACCGAGCAGTGGGCGTCCGAGTTTCTGCGGCTGTATCCCTCTGCCAACATCCTCGTTGCCACGAAAAAGGACTTTGAGACCCGCAACCGCAAGAAATTCTGCGCCCGTATCGCTACCAGTGATTATGATGCGGTCATCATGGGACATTCGCAGTTTGAGCGCATCCCCGTATCCGCAGAGCGACAGGAACGGCTGTTGCAGGAACAGATCGATGAGATCGAAGAAGGCTTATCCGAGCTGAAAGCAAGCCGCGCGGAACGCTTTACCATCAAGCAGCTGGAGCGCACCAAGAAAAGCCTTGAGGTGCGGCTCACCAAGCTCCAAAACACCGACCGCAAGGACGATGTTGTAACCTTTGAGGAATTGGGCGTGGATCGGCTGTATGTGGATGAAGCGCACAGCTACAAGAACCTTTTTCTCTACACCAAGATGCGGAACGTGGCGGGACTTTCCACCTCGGACGCACAGAAGTCTTCGGATATGCTGCTCAAATGCAGATATATTGATGAGATCACGGACGGTAAGGGCATCGTGTTTGCAACGGGTACGCCGGTCAGCAACAGCATGACGGAGCTTTACACCATGATGCGCTATCTTCAGCACGACATGCTGCAAAGTCAAAGGCTGACCCACTTCGATTGCTGGGCGAGCACCTTCGGCGAAACGCAGACCGCCATTGAGCTGGCACCGGAGGGCTATACTTTAATAGGACGATAAAATTAACTGTCCTAAATTGAAAATACATAAGGAAGGAGGTTAAGAGAATGTCAAGGA
>ERZ827520.1986-NODE-1986-length-20802-cov-4.292669_pt1 | contig 20802 bp, 14 predicted proteins | sample MGYA00519581_ERZ827520 | MGnify/ENA primary metagenome ERZ827520 (study PRJEB31778, sample SAMEA3449339) | human gut metagenome | biome: human gut; feature: human-associated habitat; material: faeces | place: United Kingdom | collected 2010/2012 ...
CCTCCCTGGTGAACACCATCCCCCTGTGGAAGAGCCAGATGGTGCTGGCCCTGGGGCTGGAGCACGGCCGCCAGGCCACGGCGGCCCAGAGCGCCGTGACGGAGATGACCAATGAGCTGCTGAAAAAGAACGCGGATCTGTTGAAGATGGGCACCATTGAGACCGCCAAGGAGGCAGAGCGGAGCGTGGTGGACATTGAGACGCTGCAGCACACCAACCAGCAGCTGATCTCCACGCTGGACGAGGTGCTGAACATCCAGCGGGAGGGCGCCCAGAAGCGCAGGGCCGCCGAGGCGGAGTTGGGCCGCATCGAGGGCGAGCTGAAGCAAAAGCTGTTGGAGCTGAGAAATTAAAGGGAGAGCAGGATCCCCCTTTGGAATCCCCACCAGTCTGCGGACTGGTGAACGCGCCCGGGGCGCTTGGATCAAGGTAGTTTCGCCACGTACACGCTGCGGCGAAAATGATTCAAATTTCTTCTTTCGCCAATGGCGGAAGAACTGGGGAAAACCGGAGGCTTTCCCTTAGCCCCCTTTCCCGCTTACAGGGAAGGGACGGAGAGGACATACGCTTATGAAGTTTTTTCAGAAACGGGCCGTGGCGGCGGTGGTGCTGATTTTAGCCATCGTGGCCGGGGTGGTGATTGGGCAGGCCAAGAAGCCGGACACCGGAGGCCAGGCGTCCACCGCCATTGTGGGGTCCTATACGTATGTATATGACTACGCCGGGGTGCTGACGGATGAGACCATGGAGCATATCGACGCCATGAACGCCTCCTTGTTTGCCCAGACCGGGGCCCAGATCTTGGTAAGTGTGGTGAACTCCACTGGCGGCGCGGACATCATGGACTATGCCTCGGATCTGGGGAACAGCTATGGCGTAGGCTCCGCAGAGCGGAACAACGGCGTGGTGATGCTGCTGGCGCTGGACAACATCTCCCAAAGCGGCCTGATGGGCGACTACTGCGTGGTGGTGGGGACCGGGCTGGAGAGCCACGCGGACGATTTCATGAGTCTGCAGTCCTATTACCTGGAGAATGATTTCGCTGCCGGGGAGTACGACGCCGGTGTGAAGGCGACTTTTGATGCCTTCATCGCCTGGTTCGCCGACTTCTACGGCGTCACGATCCGGGAGGGGTATATCCCTGCCGTCCGGGAGACCTATTCCAGCGGCAGCGGGTACTACTATACGGAGACCCACGGCTATGTGGCGCCGGCCCTTGGGTCCCTGGTGAGCGGCGTTGTGGTGCTGCTAGTGGTGCTGCTGGTGCTGTGGGTGATCCTGGTGACGAAAATGACCGACATTTTCGCCTACGTCAGCGGGTTGCTGCTGGGGGGTAAATTCTTCACCAAAAAATTAATTCCCCATATCAGTCCCAAAAAAACTTGGGAGGGTATCATCGGCTCCTGGCTGCTGACGAATGCCGCGGGGATAGTCCTGGTATTCCCAATGTTCGGCGCGACGTCGCTTTCTCCGGCATCCGTCCTGATGCTGGTTCTGGGCATTACCCTCATTTTTATTCTGGCCGTTTATGGCGATTTGGCGGGTTCCCTGGTCAAGCGCAGCCTGTCCGTGAAGGATTCTGGCTCCCTGCTTCCGGGCATAGGCGGCCTCTTCGATCTCATTGACAGTCCGTCTTTCACCGTTCCGTTCCTGTGTATTCTGATGATGACGGTAGTGTATTGAGCGGAAGAGCCGGACAAGAAAAAACGTCAAGCCGCATGCCTGGTACGTCTCTTCCTATTGAGGAAATCCGCGGGGAATTTCTAAAAGCCCTTAAAGGAGCGTCTCCCCGCATTTTGCTGAAGGCGCCTACGGGTTCTGGAAAGTCCACCGGAATTCCTCCGATGATGGATGATGCGGGGCTAGGGGGAAACGGCCTCATCGTCGTCGTCCAGCCGCGCCGGATGGCGGCACGCCTGCTGGCCCGGCACGTCGCCAGGCTGCGCGGCGTGGAACTGGGACGGGAAGTAGGGTACATGGTCCGTTTTGAGCGGCACATATCCTCCCGTACCCGTATTGCGTACGTGACGGACGGCGTGCTGGAACGCTGGCTGACGGACCGCCCCGGCCTGGAAGGGGTGAGCGCGGTGGTTTTTGACGAATTCCATGAACGGAGCCTTTCCGGGGACTTGTCCCTGGGGCGTGTGCTGGACCTGCAGGAAGGGCCGCGGCCGGACCTTGCCGTGGTGGTGATGTCCGCCACGCTGGAAATGTCCGGCCTGAGAGAATACATGGGGGAATCCTGCCGGGAGCTGGAAGCCTGCGGACGGCAGTACCCGGTGGAAATCACGTACCGTCCTGCCCGTCCAGTCAGCGACGGCCGGGGGAGGGTGGCGCCACCGTCCGTCTGGGACCAGGCCGCGGAAGCTGTCCGTGAGGCGGTGAAGGATGCCGCTTGCGGAGACATTCTCCTGTTCATGCCGGGCGTTTACGAAATCCGGCGCACAGTGGAACTGCTGGAGGGAAAACCGTGGCTGGGGGGCCGGGACATTTTCCCCCTGTACGGGGCATTGAGTCCGGAACAGCAGAACCGCGCGGTGGAAAAGGGAGGGCGGCCGCGCGTCATCGTCTCTACGAATGTGGCGGAAACTTCCCTGACGATCGAGGGGGTGAGGACCGTCATTGACACCGGATGGGTGCGCCAGTCCGGATGGGACCCGTACCGGGGCATGGACACCCTGCACCTGGTCAGGATTTCAAAGGCGTCCGCCGCCCAGCGCGCGGGCCGTGCGGGCCGCGTGGCGGAAGGCCGCTGCTTCCGGCTCTGGAGTGAGGCCGAACAGGCGAAGAAGGCGGAATTCGACCCTCCGGAGTGTTTCCGGGTGGACTTGTCCGGAGCCGTTTTGAACCTGTGTTCCTGGGGTGTGGCGGACCCGGAGGAATTCCGCTGGCTGGACAGGCCGGACCCTCTGGTTCTTCAGCGGGCGCGCCATCTCCTTGCCTCCTTGGGAGCCGTGGACGGGGAGGGACGCCTGACGGAGACGGGCAGGAGGATGACGGCGTTTCCGCTGCCGCCACGGCTGGGCCGCCTGATCGTGGCCGGGCAGGATGAACGGTGCGCGGTGGAACTGGCCGCCATTGCGGCGTTGATGCAGGGGGAAGGCGTGGAAGCGAAGGGCGGCCTGAACGATGATCTGCGGGATTCCGGCGACTATACGGACTTTCAGGCGGAATGGCGCGCCGTGGGGAAGGCCCTGGATTCCCATTTTGATGCAGGAGCATGCGGCCGCCTGGGCATTTCCGCCCGCGGTGCGCGGGAAGTGTGGATGGCTTACCGGCAGTTGCTGTCCATCGGCAGCCGCGGGTATTCACGGGAGGTGCCGGAGCCGGATTTCCTGGCGGCGCGTTCTTCCGTCGTCCGGGCATTAATGGAAGGGTTTGCGGATCATGTAGGCGTCCGGAACGGCGTGGCGGCCAGCACGTGCCGCATGGCGGGCGGCGCGGGCGGCAGGCTGTCCGAAGGCAGCGTGGCCTTACGCGGCCTGCACTTTGTGGCCGCGGAAATGGCAGAACTGTCCGGAAAGGCGGTGGAAACCCGCATAGGCCGCTGCACGCTCATCACCCCGGAAGAATTGCGCGCCGTATGGCCGGAACGTTTTTCCGGCGGGGAGGCGGCCGTTTTTGACTCTGGCCTGCGCCGCGTTCGCTTGCACCAGCGCCTGATGTATGAAGACCTGGTGCTGGAAGACCGCGACCGCGGGGATGCCCCTGCGGAACTGGCCGCTCCCATTCTGGCGGAAAAAGTGGTGGACGGCACCTTGAAGCTGGTAAAGTGGGACCACGCCGTGGAGCAGTGGATACGCCGTCTGAACGGCCTGAGCCGCTGGATGCCGGAGCTGGAACTGCCCCTGTTCGGGGAAGAAGACAAGCTGGTGGCCATCGCCATGGTCTGTGAAGGCGCCGTGGGATACAAGGATATCAAGGAGCGGGAGATCATGCCCGTCCTCCGGGACTGGCTTTCCGGCTGGCAGGCGAAGGCACTGGACGACTACGCCCCGGTTAGCCTCAAGCTCCCCAACGGGCAGCATGCCAAGGTCCGGTATGAGGAGGATTCCACGCCGGTAATCGGCCTGACGGTGCAGAGATTGTTTGGCGTGGCGGAATCCCCCCGCATTGCCCGCGGAGCCGTAACCGTGAAAGTGGAAGTTCTGGCCCCCAGCCAGAGGCCGTGGCAGGTGACCGGCTCCCTGGAAAGTTTCTGGCGCAACGGCTACGGCCAGATGAAAAAGGATCTGGCCGGACGTTATCCCCGGCACTGCTGGCCGGACCCCTCCGAATTGGACTTTCTGCGTCCCTCCCGCTGACGGGACGGGAAGGGTGAATTTTCTGTAACAAAACAGTGGCAAAATCTCCCTTTTCCGTGTAAAGAGGCGGTGGTGCAGCTCGCGGACGCCCTCCGCCCACCATACACAAGAGACAGTTATGGACTCAATTTACTGGATTATTATCGTAGCCCTGCTGCTTCTGGCGGCATTTGACTTGATCAATGGCGTCGCGAATGACGCCGTCAACTTCCTCAACTCCGCCATCGGCTCCAAGGCCGCCCCCGTCAGGGCAATCCTGGCCGTGGCCTCCATTGGCGTCCTGGTGGGCGCGTGCTTTTCCGGAGGCATGATGGAAGTGGCCCGCAACGGCATCTTCCATCCCAACATGTTCAGCTACCATGAAGTGATGCTGCTGTTCCTGGGGGTGATGATCAGCGAGGTGATTCTTCTGGACACGTTCAACACGTTCGGCCTGCCCACCTCCACCACGGTTTCCCTGGTATTCGGCATTCTCGGCTCCGCCGTAGCTACGGCCCTTTTCAAAATTTCCAAACTCCACATGACGGAAACGGTGTGGGACTTCATCAATACGGACAAGGCGTTTGAAATCGTCACCGGCATCCTTCTTTCTGTAGCCATCGCCTTTACGGTGGGTACCATCGTCATGTGGATTTCCCGCCTGGCGTTCACCTTCAAGTACCAGTCCCGTTTCAAGTGGTTCGGCTGCTTCTGGTGCGGCATTGCCATGACGGCTATCGCGTACTTTGCCATCTTTAAGGGGTTGAAGGAATCCACCCTGCTGGACCGCGGCATGATTGCCTACATTGACCAGAACCTGGGGCTGGCGGTTCTGGTCGCCTTCGCAGGCTTCTCCCTGCTCATGTTCCTGCTTCAGCACCTGTTCATGACCAATATTCTGCGTCTGACCGTCCTGGCGGGGACCTTTTCCCTGGCCCTGGCGTTTGCGGGCAATGACCTGGTGAACTTCATCGGTGTTTTCATGGGGGGGCTGGATTCCTTCCAGTACGCCCGGGGCGTCGTGGCGGACGGCGGAAGCACGGCCTCCATCACCGCCATGGAATGCCTGATGCCCGGCAAGGGCGGTCCCGTGAACCATTACATCCTTTTTGCGGCGGGCTGCATGATGATTTTTGCGCTGTGGTTTTCCAAAAAGGCCAAAACGGTTATTGCCACCGGCGTGGAGCTTTCCCGGCAGGGGGAGGGCGGCATTGAGCGCTTCGGTTCCGTGCCTCCGGCCCGCGCCATTGTGCGCAGTGCCATCGCCTTGGGGCGCGGCGTGAAAAAACTCATTCCCGCCCGCATGCTGGTGCGCATGAACCACCAGTGGGACCCGGCTCCCCAGCCACTGAATCCCAAGGACCGCGTGGCGTTTGACTTGATACGCGCCACCGTGAACCTGACCGTGGCTTCCCTGCTGATCGCCTGGGCTACCGGCAAGCAGCTTCCACTCTCCACCACGTATGTGACGTTCATGGTAGCCATGGGGTCCTCCCTGGCGGACAAGGCATGGGGAAGGGAGAGCGCCGTTTACCGGGTTACCGGCGTGCTTACGGTCATTTCCGGCTGGTTCATGACGGGACTGGCCGCCTTCACTCTGGCTGCCATCATGGCTACGGTGCTGCATTACGGGCAGATATATGCCATCTTCGGCCTGCTGGCGCTGGTGGCCGTTATCTTGGTGAAATCCACCGTCATGCACCGCAAGCGGGAAAACAAGCTTTCCACCGAACGGTTTGACCAGATCACGGAGGAAAACATTCTGGACGTGTGCAGCCACCAGATCGTGGACAGTACACTCAAGCTCCGGGAAATATACAACGACACCGTGGAAAATTTTTTCCAGGGGGACCGCAAGGCCCTCAAGGAACTGGCAGAAGCCGCGGAACGTCTGGCGCTCACCAGCAGCGAGCACCACAAGTACGACATTCTTCCCATTCTCTACAAGATGCAGTCCCGCTCCCTGGACATGGGTTATCACTTTGTCCAGGCCTTGGAGCATTTGAATGAAGCCACGCAGAGCCTGGCCCAGTTCTCCGAATCCATCTTCACTTATGTGGACAATAACCATACGCCCTTCACCATTGACCAGGTGAGCGACTTGAAGGAAGTCCACACGGCCCTGATGAAACTTCTGGACGAATATTGCAAAATGCTCCAGACGGGAACCTACATTCAGTTCGACTACACGATGGTGGCGCAGGAGCAACTGCTCCAGCTTGTGGCCAAAGCCACCAAGCGACAGATCAAGAGAACCCAGCGCAATCAGACGCGAACGCGTTCTTCCCTGCTGTATCTGAATATGCTCAATGAAATGAGATTCATGGCGGTTCAGGTGCGCGCCCTGACAAATGACGAGAGGAATTTCGTGGCGGCGTAAACGGAATATTCGGGATGGGAACGGGTCTTCCTTATTTTCTTCAGGAAAGGGGTGGAGAGTCTTGAACCCTTCTTTCCCGGTTATTTCTACAGGAAAGGATCGTTCAGTGGCAGGGATCGCGGAAACTCCCTCCTATTTTAAACAGCATTGATTTTACAGGTAGTTGGACGAAGCGGCTGCGGAAAAAATCCGTAGCCGCTTTTCCGTTCAGGGCGTCGTTCCAGGCTTGTGTCATACAAAAAACGAAATGTTTGAACATATTCGCGTCCCGGCTGTCTCACCCATAACGGTTATGATCCGGATGCAGTGAAAGAGAGAGCACTTCATCCACCAAGGATCTCTCCGTCTTCATAGGTAGTTAGTTGAACAGCAGCCCCGGCGAAGTGATTCGCCGGGGTTTGTTCGTTTTTATGGATGGAATTTCACTGAAGCTGGATGTGAATTGCCGTCAAACGTTCACTCCGGTCGTGACCAGGTGTAAAAGAACTGCACGTTGACGTTTACCGTCTCTAATAAACAGGCCGCAACGTTTTTCCTGAAATAAGTCAGTATCCGGGATTATCCGGTTGTGGTCCAAAACTACCGGGTTATTGGGGAGGTCATGCTCCCGGAGGGGAAAAGGCGTTTCCTTCCCCATTTGATGTGGGAAAACGTCATTTGATATGGATGCATGAATTGGCGTCCGTCTGGGACTTTTTGCGGTGGAAGGGAGTATGGACGGCAGGGCTGACCCCAGGAGGCATGCGCGGGGCGCTTTCCCGGAAAACTGGAAAGGGAATTTGAACCAGCCGGAGATTTCCGGATTGGGGGAAATGGCATGTGCGCTTTTGACTAAACGGTTTCATCATGAATTGTCGTTACGTTTGATTGACGCGGAGTGTCCGTCAGGGCATAGTGGCGTGGTATGAAGAGAATGCTTTGCGTGATCGCCGGTACATGCGGTTTGTTCGGATGGGCTTCTGCGGACGAGATTGGCATGAAAAATGTCCTGTCCGTCTGGAACAGCAGGCAGGCGGACTGGGAATCTGCGTTCAAGATAGCTGAGACAGATGAAAAAAGGGCGGAACTGCTGAAAAGCCAGCCGGATGCCGTGACCGCAGCCAGGGATTTGTGGGGGCAGGTGGGGCGTGATCTCTCGAAACCTTATACCCTTCCTGCCATTGTCTGGTTTCTGGATCATCCGCAGGCGCTTGAGGAAGCCTTCCCGGGCGGGAATGTTGCCAGGAAAATCCTCCTGAACTGCCTGAATGCCCTGGAGAACAATATGGTGATGGAAAAGGGCGCCGGACAGGCGGCCCATGCACTGAGCAACTCGCGCGATTTGCGCTGCCGTACCATTCTGGAAAAGATCAAGGATTTGAACCAGTTTCCGGAAGACCAGGGACTGGCTTCCCTGGGGCTGGCGATGGTCATGAAGGAAAGTTCCGGGATGCAGCAGGATGACGGCCGCCTTGTTGCTGCCAGGGGCAAACTTCTGAAGGACGCTATTATCAAGTGTTATGATTCCAAATTCGGCCCCATTCCCGTCAAGGACCTGGTCAAGGAGGAGCTGTATGAAATCCGCAATCTTAATATCGGCCAGACGGGGCCGAAAATCAAGCTGCCTTCCTCCGCTACGGGAACCTGGGTGGAAATTCCCTCCGGCGACAAGCCCGTTCTGCTGGTTTTCTGGGATCCGCGAGATGCCATGTCCGTCAAGTTTTTGGAAAAGGCGGCTTCTCTGCGCAAGGAATTTCCCGGAATGACGGTGATGCCCGTAGCTCCGGTTTCTGAAGAAGGGGTGAAAAAAGCCCTGCTGAATTTGAGCCTGGATATTCCTTCCCTGGTGGATGCCCAGGCGGTTGCATTCAAGGATTACCGCGTGGCCCATACTCCACGGGTATATTTGCTCGATCCCAAGGGGAAGATTCTGATGCGCGGCACACCGGATCTTCTGTTTGACGCCAATCTTTATGCCGCCATGAACAAATTCAAGGGGAAGGAGGCTGAAAAGGCTCCACAGGCTCCGTCGGCCGCACCTTCCGTCCTGATTCCGGAAAGAGTCAATTCCCCGGACACACGCGTTCCTGCGGGCCGTCCGGCCCCGGCTTCACGGCAGCCCGTTCGTCCGGCGGCTCCAGTGGCGCCTCCCGTATCCGCGCCCCCTCTGCGTCCCATTCCGGAATAGCCGTTTCATGGAAAGAACTCCGATGAGAGAGGCGGCGGAAGCCGTGGCGCGGTTGCTGGCCCGGGCCGGGCACCTGGTGTATTTTGCCGGGGGATGTGTCCGGGACCGGCTGATGGGGTATCCCGTGAAGGATATAGATATTGCCACCTCTGCCCGGCCTGATGAAGTCTTGCGCCTTTTTCCCGGTTCATGGGAGGTGGGCGCCGCCTTCGGCGTAGTGCTGGTTCTTCACAAGGGCTTCTGTTTTGAGGTAGCCACGTTCAGGAGGGACGGAAATTACAGCGACGGCCGCCGTCCGGATGCCGTCTATTTCACGGATGCGCGTGAAGACGCCCGGCGCCGTGACTTCACGATGAACGGCCTGTTTGAGGAACCTTTTTCCGACCCTCCCGGAGGCATCGTGGATTATGTGGATGGCATGCCGGACATTGAGGCGGGGATTCTGCGGGCGATCGGGAATCCGGACTGCCGCTTTGAGGAAGATTCCCTGCGCTTGATGCGGGCGGTGCGCTTTGCCATCACCAGGGAAGTTATCATGGAAGAGGAAACGTACGCTTCGGTTTGCAGGAACTCCGGTCTGCTGGCCCGGATAGCCCCGGAGCGCATCCGGGAGGAGCTGGACAGGATACTGCTGGCTCCACGCAGGAGGGCAGGGGTGGAAATGCTGGTGGAAACGGGACTCATGAAGCACATCATCCCGGAAGTATACGGAATGGTCGGCTGCGGACAGCCCCCCCAGTGGCATCCGGAAGGGGATGTGTACACACATACCCTGATGATGCTGGAAGCCCTGGGAACGGACGGAGGCCCCGTTTCCCTGGAGCTGGCCCTGGCCGTGCTTCTGCATGACATCGGCAAACCTGCCTGCCGGGAGGTGGATGAAACGGGAAGAATCCGTTTTTCCGGTCATGACAAGGAAGGTGCTGTTCTGGCCCGTGTCATTTTGCGGAGATTGAAATACTCCAATGCCGTAGTGGATGCCGTGGCGGACATGGTGGAGCGCCACATGCGCTTCATGCATGTGCGGCAGATGAAGAAATCCACCCTGAGAATGTTCATGAATTCCCCCTTCTTCCAGGATGAACTGGAGCTGCACCGGCTGGATTGTCTTTCCTCCAATGGATTGATGGATAATTGGCAATTCATCCGGGACGCTAGGGAATCCTACCAGCAGGAGCCTCTGGTGCCGCCTCCTCTGGTGACCGGGCGCGACCTGAAGGCTCTGGGGTTTTCTCCGGGTCCGGATTTCAAAAAATGGCTTTCCCATATCCAGGAACTCCAGCTGGAAGGCGCGCTGCTAGACAGGAGGGAGGCCTTGCTGCGGCTGGGTCAAATTGCCCCGGTGGATCAGAATACACTTGCAGAGTACCTGGAAAAACTAGCATTATAAACGAACTCCATTCCTGCGGAAGAAGGAGGGCATCCCCTGTCCCCCTTCTTTTCCGGGGAAGGGTTGCATCAAGTCATATCAATTCATGCGTCCGGTCATCTATCAACTGTTTGTCCGCCACTTCTCCAACATGGAAATGCACGGAGTAGATTGGGGAAGTCGGGAGGAAAACGGCTGCGGCACATTTAATGGGGTGACGGACAAGGCTCTGCGGGAAATCGCCAGGATGGGCTTTACCCACATCTGGCTGACGGGCGTGCTGAGGCATGCCACACAGACAGCCCATCCCGGACTGCCCGCACAGCCGGAATCCATCGTTAAAGGGCTGGCCGGCAGCCCTTATGCGGTTCTGGATTATTTTGACGTGGACCCGGACCTGGGATCCGCTCCGGAATTGAGGATGGAGGAATTCAAGGCCTTGGTCAAGCGGTGCCGGTCCGTTGGACTGGTGCCTCTCATGGACTTTGTCCCCAACCATGTATCCCGCGCCTACCTGGCGGACTGGGACGGCCATGACGACTTTGGAGAGGGGGACGACCACCATACGTTTTTTTCACCGGAGCAGGGATATTTCTACCTCACTTCCAACAGTCCCGGCGACGGCCCCCCCCTGCGCCTCCCGGACGGGCTGTTCGAAGGGGAGATGACTTTCGGCAGGGTGACGGGAAATAATGCGGTGACGTGGGAGCCGGACCGGTGCGACTGGTATGAAACGGTCAAGCTCAATTACGGCTATAACTTTCTGGCAGGGCTTCCGGCCCTCCGCCTGCTACCCGACTGGACAAGCCCCAAGCAGAAGGTCCCCAAGACATGGAGAATCATGGACGATATTCTTTCATTCTGGCAGGGACTGGGCATTGGAGGGTTCCGGTGCGACATGGCCCAAATGATTCCCATGGCGTTCTGGAAATGGGCCATTGCCCGCTCCCGGGTGCGTCTGCCCGACGTGTTTTTTATGGCGGAAGCCTACAATGACCATCTGAAAACCACTCCGGGCGATCCCTGTACCGCCCTGCTGGAATCAGGGTTCAATGCCGTTTATGACGCCGATTGCTACCATCTGGCGGAACATGTGTATACGCGGGGAAACTGGGCCAACGATTTTGACCGTCTTTTCCGTAGTGAGCCCCAGTATTTGACCCACGGCGTCCGTTATGTGGAAAACCACGATGAAAAGCGCGTCTGCTCGCCCATAGCGTGGGGCGGGACGGGACGCACCATTCTGCCGGCGATCATGACACTCGTGTATGCCTCCGGCAAGGGACCCGTGCTGGTGTACAACGGGCAGGAGGTAGGGGAACGCGCAGAAGCGCCGGGCGGTTATGGCGGCCATAACGGCCGGACCAGCATCTTTGACTATACCTGCCTGCCGCAGTTGCAGACCTGGGTGGCAGGCGGCAGGTTTGACGCCTCCCTGCTGGACGAGGACTCCGCGGAATTGAGGGATTTCCATGCGCGTCTGCTTCCCCTTCTCCAGCATCCTGCTCTGGACCGCGGGGATTTTTATGGGTTGAACTGGGCCAATATGAAAAACACCACCTTCGGCAGGGAACCGGCGGAAGACACTTCCGGACACTGGGTGTATGCCATGCTCAGACATCATGCCCATTCCACGGTGCTGGTGGTGGGAAATCTTTCTCCAACCATCAATTTCTATAACCTCTGCATCTCCATCCCCCAACATGCGTTCAACTGGTGCGGCATTCAGACAGAGAAAGTGCGCGCCAGGAACCTGATGTGGAAAGAGGGGAAAGACAGGCTTTTTGACAGAAGTGAACTGATGGACAGGGGAATGGCCTATCCTCTGAAACCGGGGGAAGTAGGCGTTTTGGAACTGTCAGAAGCATAGGAGAAGCCGGGGCGCGGAGCCCGCTTTTCCGTGTTCGATATTTTTTGCTCCTTTGGGCGTTTTTATAATGACGGACGGAATTTAATTCGCTATAGTCCCGGAAATTCCTATGACTAGACGTTTTCCTTACTCCATGTCTACCATTCAGCAGATTGCTCTGGCGCTTGCCGTTGCCGGAGCCTGTCCTGCCCTGGCGCAGGACGGCGCAGGCGCCGCCCGCCGTGCTGCTGCCCGGATGGAAGAACAGGCGCAGGCTTCCATGCTGCTTCTGAACCAGGCGCGTCAGCAATATTCCGAGGGCAAGTATCAGGAGGCTCTGGAACTTTACCGTAAAAGCCTGAATACCTTGCCCAAGGCTCCCAATATGGAGACCCGGCGCCGCTTCCTGGAAACCAGCATTGCGGATGCCAGCGTGGCCGTGAGTCAGGAATACATCAAGGTGGGGCGTCGTGACGAAGCCTCGGAATTATTGAAATCTGCGTTGAAAACGACTCCGAACCATGCTTTGGCCAAGCGTACTCTGGAACTGCTCAAGGACCCGATCCGGACGAATCCGTCCCTGACCCCGCAGCATGTCGTGGACGTGGAAAAGGTCAACGGCCTTCTTCGCCTGGCATTCGGGTATTATGAGCTGGGACAGTACGATGAGGCCCTGAAGGAATTTAACTCCGTTCTCCTCATTGATCCCTACAACACGGCGGCGCGGCGCGGCATGGAACAGGTGAACCGTGCACGTACCAACTATTTTTCCTCTGCGCGGGATGAAACCCGCGGGAACGCCCTTGCGGAGGTAAGCAACCTTTGGGAACGTCTTCCTTCCGTCACAGAAGTTCCCGAGGAACCGGAATCCTTCTCACAGCCCCTGGAAAATCCCGTGGTGAGCGTGAACCAGAAGCTGGGCATGATCCGTCTGCCCAGGGTCCAGCTGGAACAGGCTACGGTGGAGGAAGCCGTGGACTACCTCCGCAACCAGTCCAGAGTGCATGATGAAACGGCCCAGACCGAAGCCGAGAGGGGGATTAACATTTCCCTGGATCCCGGTCCTCCGGACAGCGTTACCGCCAAGGACATCGCCGCCAAGAAAATTACCCTGAACCTTCAAAACGTTCCGTTGCGCGAAGCCTTGCAGTACGTGGCCCGCGCCTCCGGATTGATTTTCCGCACGAACGCCTATGGAGCGGAACTCGTCACCCCTTCCGCCGGAACATCCTACATGGTTTCCAAGACTATTCCGGTTCCTCCCGGTTTCTTCTCCGGGGCGGATTCCTCATCAGGTTCGGACGACCTGGACCCTTTTGCTTCCGGTGACTCCGGTTCCTCCGGAATGACGCTGAAGCGGGTAGACCCGCAAAAGATGCTTGCCGCCATGGGATTGAAATTGCCGGCCGGCAGCTCCGTTAAATATAACGCAGGCAACTCCACACTCTTTTTTCATGGAACTCCCAGGGACTTGAACTTCCTGGAAGAACTGGTGGCGGCCAAGTCGGCGGCTCAGCCCCTGCAGGTGATTGTGAGCGCCACGTTTCTGGAAGTCAACCAGGCGGATCTGGAAGAACTGGGATTCAACTGGATTGTGAACCTCAACCTTGACCCCAACAAATGGTTCATGGGCGGGGCAGGGACGGACAAGAACGATTATAACAATACCGTACTGGACAGCGTCGCCAGGGTAGCTGGGGCAGCGTCCCCTGTGGGAGTAGTGGGCGGGCTGAGGTCAGGCAACCAGGTATTTACGGAAGACAGCATTGACGGCATGATCGAACGCGGCACTTCCGCCAGAAGTTCGGATGCCGTTTATACCCCCGGAGGAGCGCCTAGCATCATGACCATGCGCGGCATATGGAGCCAGGCAGACATCACCATGATCATGCGGGGTCTGAGCCAGAAGAAGGGCACGGATATCATGCAGCATCCTTCCGTGGTGGTGCGCCCCGGAGAAAAGGCAACTTTCTTCAGCGGCAGGGAACTGATTTACCCCACGGAATACGATCCGCCCGAAATCCCCAATAGCACGGGCAGGGATTATAACAATGACGACTATTGGGGTGACGATGACGACGTAGGGGAACGCATTCCCATCATGCCGATGACGCCCGCCCATCCTACGGCATTTGAAACCAGGCAGCTGGGCACCGTATTCAATGTGGAGGTGACCGGTATCAGCGAAGACAAGTCCATGGTGGATCTTACCCTTGCACCGGAACTCGTGGATTTTGACGGGTTCATCAACTACGGCACTCCCATTTTCCTGCCCTTGGTATCCCAGCAAGACGGGAAGGATGAAGTAACCATGACCAAGGCGTCGGACAACTTCATTCTCCAGCCCGTGTTTTCCAAGCGCAGCATGACCTCTTCCGTCCGCGTCCTCACGGGCAACACCCTGGTGATCGGAGCCTTGAAAAAAGCTACCTCCATCCAGTATGAGGACAAAATCCCTGTTTTGGGGGATATCCCCTGGGTAGGGCGACTTTTCCGTTCCCAGGGTTCCAAGGAACAGCGCAAGGCCATTATCATCATGGTGAAGGCGGAAGTGGTGGATCCGGGAGGCAAGGAACTGTACACGCCGAATACTCCCGTTCCGGAAACTCCGGAAGGCGGTCCGGATCTTCCCGCTCTTAGTGCCGTTGAGTAAACCTCTAAAAAACAAGCCTGTGAAAAACAGCGATTCTGATCCTGAATTCTCCCAGGGTGCGGGGAATATCATGCGCCAGTTACATGACTCCGATTCCCGCGGCGTGGAGCGGAGAAGGGAAGTGGTGGTGCGCCCGGACGGCTCCAAGGTCATCCGTGTGGAAAAGCGCCGCCGCTCTTACAGTGATGAACACCAGGGCGACAAAAAGGCCGCTTTGAAAAACAAGCGTTTCTTGATAGGCCTCTGTATTCTGATTTTGCTTGTCGCCGGAGGACTGGTGGGAACGTACATGTATCGGCTGACTTCATTCAATACGGTGGAATTTTCCAGCCGCATGCAAGAAGAACTGTCCGCTGCGTGGGGGGGAGATGTGGAAGTTTCCGGAATGGCCATGGATGGCCGTTCCCTGAAAGCTTCCCGCATCAGGATCACCTTTCCGGAAGACTCCTGCCTTTCCTTCATCACACTGAACGGAATTTCCGGGGAAATTTCCGCGACTTCCCTGTTTCTGGGCAGGGTGAAGGGGGAAAGCCTCAATGTGTCACAAGCTACCATCGGCCTGCGCCCGGGATACACCAAATTCTCTCTGCCTCGGACGGGGAAGGAACTGCCGTTCGCTTTTCAGCGCTATACAGTTCCGCGCCTGGAAGTGGGTTATGTCCATGAGCTGGAGCCTTTCACCCTGGAGAGGAACGAAGGGCCTTTTTACCTGACGGCGGAAGCCTACATCCGTACTGCCAGGAATGGCGGGACGTCCACGGAATATGTACTGGACCTTTCTCAGCAAAAATTGAAAATCAAGGGGTGGCCCCTGTTGGCCGTGGATGCGGGCTCCATTATTCTGGACAGTTTCGGCATCAAGCGGCTCACCTTCTCCGGCTTTGTGGACAAGGGGGCCATGTTCAACAAGCCTACGGACTTGAGTCCCTTCATGATTACGGGCAGCATGCGCCTGGACAACGACTTCCGTCACCGCCACTGGACACTGACCGGCAGAAACTTTGACTTGTCCCAGCTCGTCGGGGAATGTTTCTCTTCACTGATCAAGGTGCGCATGGGTGAACAACCCGTGGAGGAAAAGCGCGAATTGAGCGTGACTTTCTCCCTTCCCGTAGGACCGGAACAGAAAAGGCCGTCACTGCAGGGTATCAGCGGGTCCGTCATCAAGGCTTCCATGATGCGCCTTCCCGTGTTCCAGCTTTTGAAGGCCATGACGGAACGCAGGATGGAAACGGGCCTGCCGTATTCCTCTCCCGTATTCTCGTCCGGTTCCTTTATGATGGAAAGCGATGGTACGGACCAGTCCGTTTCCTTGAAAGATATATCCCTGTTTGAACAAAGCTTCCTGGGCGTTACGGGCAACTTGCATTGCAGCGGTCCCAATGTATCCGGGGAACTTGTATTCAAACTGCCCTCCTACATGGCAAATGGCCGCCGCATTCCCAAAGGAGTCACACAGGATGGACATGACTTCGTCATCACCGTGAAGGTTTCCGGGACGGCGGCATCACCCTCGGACAACTCCGGCGCCATGCTTCAGGAATTGAAATCCGCCGCGGAATCCGGCATTCTTCCTCCAGCTTATCCGTCCGGCGGGGCGGGCGGCTCCTCTCCGGCTTCTCCCGTTCCGTCTCCCGGCCGCATCACCGTGGACGGATTCATGTAATACTGTCGCCGTTTCATGCTTCCTCCCCTTCCCAATTTACGGAAAACGACTGAAAAGCGGACCCGCTGGTGGACGCAGATGGCCGGGCTGGGTCTGTGGTCGCTCTTGCAGCCTTTGTGCATGAGTCTGAATATCCGCTCCATCAAGGAGGAACACGACGATGTGTACACGACGCCTTTCCTCGTAGCCCTCTGGCACAACCGCACCGTCGTGCCGGGATACGCCTGGCACCTGGCGCACAAGCCGCTTAACATGTGCGTGCTCACAAGCGCCAGCAAGGATGGTGCTCTGGTGGAGGCCGTTTGCAAATACTTCGGCCTGGAAGCCGTCAGAGGTTCCTCCGGGCGCAGGGGCGCTATAGCCTACATGGAAATGCTCCGGAAAATCCGGGAGGGAAACGTCTGCTTTTGTTTCACTCCGGACGGACCGCGTGGGCCCATGTACCAAGTGCAGCCGGGCATCATCAGGCTGGCCTCGCAAACGGGTTTGCCTATTATCCCCGTCTGCATAGAATATGAAAGCTACTGGCGCCTGAACAAGGCATGGGACCATTACGCCATCCCGAAGCCGGGTTCCAACGTAAACATTCTCTGGAAAAAAAGGCTGTTCATCCCTCCGGGCATCACGGATGAACAAGTGGCGGAATATGGCCGGCTGCTGGCCGGCATGATGCAGGAAGGTGTCCCGGACTTCCCTCCACTTACTCAATCAAAATTATGCAAATCATCGACGGAAAGCTAGTGGCCTCCCAGGTTCTGGAAGAGGTTAAGGGAGACATTGACCGGCTCAAGGCGGCCGGGATTACGCCGGGCCTGGCCGTAGTCCTGGTGGGGGATGACCCCGCTTCCCAGGTATATGTCAATTCCAAGGTGAAGAAATGCGGAGAACTGGGCATGCATTCCCGGAAAATCGTCCTCCCTGCGGATGCCTCCCAGGAGGAACTGTTTGAGGTCATCAGGGGATTGAATGCGGATGCCTCTATCCATGGCATTCTCGTGCAGAGCCCCCCGCCTCCCCATATTGACGAGGCTGCCGTTGTGCTGGAAATAGACCCGGCCAAGGACGTGGATGGCTTCCATCCGGAAAACGTCGCCAAACTGGTGATGGAGGACGAATCCGGCTTTGTACCCTGCACGCCGCTGGGCTGCATCAGGCTGCTGAAGGCTGCGGGCATTGAAACCGCGGGTGCCAATGCGGTGGTGATCGGCCGCAGCATGATCGTGGGCAAGCCGATGGCCCATCTTTTGATGTCCAAGCAAGCCAACGCCACGGTGACCGTAGCTCATTCCCGCACGAAAAACCTTCCGGAGCTCTGCCGTTCCGCAGATATCATTGTCGCGGCTATCGGTCGCCCCTCCTTTGTAACGGCGGAATTCGTGAAAGACGGCGCCGTCGTGATCGACGTGGGCATCAACCGCGTGGAAGACGCGTCAGCCAAGCGCGGATACCGCATCGTGGGTGACGTAGCCTATGATGAAGTGGCGCCCAGGTGCCGGGCCATCACGCCCGTTCCCGGAGGCGTGGGACCGATGACCATCGCCATGCTGATGGCCAACACGGTCAAGGCCTGCCGCCAGCAGACGGGGGCGTAGCCTATTTCCGGTGACGCCCGTTTTTCTTGTCAAAAGAGGGAAAGTAGGGCAGTATTCACCTACCATTATGTCAAGTAAATTACTCGAAGGCAAAGTTGGTGTCGTAGTCGGCGTGGCGAACAAGCGCAGTATCGCTTTCGCGATTGCCAAGGCATGGCATGAAGCGGGCGCAAAGCTCATCTTCAACTATCAGGGCGAACGCCTCAAGGACGGCGTGATCAAATTGATTCATGAAAACTTCGGTGAAGACGCTCCCGTTTATGATCTGGACGTGAGCAGTGACGAATCCATCAATGCTTTCTTTGAAAATGTCCGCAAACACACGGACAAGGTGGATTGCATGCTACATTCCGTAGCCTTTGCACCCAAGGAAGCCCTTGGCGGCGGCAGTTTCCTGGAAACGGGACGGGACGCCTTCAAGATTTCCCTCGATATCTCCGCTTATTCCCTGGTGGCGCTTTCCCGCGCTGTGGAGCCGATGATGTCCGACAACGGCAGCATTCTGGCCATGTCCTACCTGGGGTCTGAAAAGGTGGTGCCCAACTACAACCTGATGGGGGTTTCCAAGGCCGCCCTGGAAGCCTGCACCCGGTACCTGGCGTACGACCTGGGCCGCTCCCGCGGCATCCGCGTCAACTGCATCAGCGCCGGTCCCATGCAGACGCTTGCAGCCCGTGGAGTTTCCGGCTTTTCCACCATGTTCAAGGTTTATGAGGAACACGCCCCTCTGGGCCGTTCCTGTACGGGCGAGGAACTGGGCGCTACCGGCGTATTCCTGGCCAGCGACGGCGCAGCCGCCATCACCGGCCAGGTGATTTACGTGGACGGAGGCTACCAGATCATGGGCATGTAACGCTCTGTGATTTATTTTCTTTTGGGCCGTGCCGCTTGCCGGCACGGCTTTTTTCAGGCCAAACGGGATGAAAGGGCCTGGGTTCCTGTATTCAGGACAAAAAAATCTTGCACGCCGCTTTCCGGTTGATTAGAGTCCACGAGTGACAGTCCCCTATCGTTATTCATATAACGGGGAGGCATGCGGCAGCCTGGAGGAAATGCTGAACCAATACCGTATGGCTACTCATGACTCCCGTATTTCCCTGCTCAACGGGGAGGGCGCCTATATGGAAGCTTCTCTGGCCGGAAGCGGCCTGCATTGTTGCGGTGTGGGAATCGAAGCCAAGAATTACATTTGCCCCCGCGAAATGACCTTTGAGGAACTGTCTGAGGAATTCCGCCTTTTTGATTCCGGCGCGGACTATTCATTCGTGATGCAGGAATGGATCATGCTGCATGATTCTTTCTCTCTGCTGCCTGTCTTCATTAAATGGATTGCCGTCGCGGCCGTTCTGGATGCCGTCATCATTCTGATATTCTTCGGCGTGCCGGAAAACCATGTTCTTCACTATTCCCATATTCTGGATACGTTCTCGCGCTTCCTGCCCTGGTAGGGCGGCATGAAACGCATTTTCCCGGTACGGATGAATGGGCCGGAGCGGATTTTTCCGCCCGGTGGGAGTCTTTACGGAGCGAAAACTTTGAGCTTGCCGGCACGCGTGATTTGCACGGGGGCGTCTCCCGCATAATCTCCATCCAGTTCACAAGCCGCATGGCCGATGGCGGCAACTTGTCCTTCCGTCATCCGCACATATTCAAAACCGCCGTAGCGCAGGGAATGAAACCCTCCGTGAACGAGTGCCAGCAGGCTTTCTCTGATGATGGAAGGAGCCGCATGCTTGAACACCACGGCATCCAAAAGGCCGTCTTCATTATTTGCCTCTGCAAACAGTTTCATGGGGCCGCCGTACCTCCGGCCGTTGCCGAAGATGATGGAGCGTCCCTCCAGCACCCTGCCGTCATCCGTCGTCAGGGTCAGGAACGGCTGCCGTTCCGTGAAAGCCCTGGCTCCAGCGATTACGTAAGCGAAGGCCTTCCACTTCTTCTTCATCTCCCATGTCGTCAGCTCCACGGAGCGTCCGTCCGCTCCGATGCCCGCCATTTGAAGAAAGGGCTGACCATTGAAGGCAAACAGGTCGACCTTCCTGGTCCGTCCCGTTTTCAGCACATGCAGAGCGTGGTCGAAATTCTGCCGGAATCCCATTTCACGGGAAAAAACGTTGGCCGTTCCCGCAGGGAAGAGGGCCAGGGCCGTATCCGTATTGCAGAGGGCGCGGGCCGCCAGCCTCAGCGTGCCGTCGCCGCCCGCGATGATAAGGGACGCATCCGCCGGGAGCGTGCCGAGCCAGGCCGCATAGTCGCTGATCGTTGTCATATCGGTATAGGAAAACGTCTCCTCCGGGAAGCGCGCGTCCAGAGCGCGTGCCTGCTGCGCACCGCTGCCGTTTCCGGCCTGCGGATTAAAAAGCACATATTGCATACCGTTCTCTCTCCTTTTGGCATTTTTCATTATTATATCGGAGAAATTTCGGCAAATCAACGGTCACTTTCGGCAGAATGTAACAGAAGCGTACGCTTCGGCCTCCAGCAGAAGCGGCTCCGCGCGTGGGCCGAGCGCCGCAGTGAGATACCCGAGCTCGTCCGAAATGGCCTGCCCGTGCATCACATGCCACGCCCCGGCATCGCTGCCGAGGCCGATGCGGCCGCCGTGCGCCGCGACAAAGCGGACGGCCTCCTGCTGCTGGGCGAGCAGGCGCTTCAGCACGGCATCGGGATAGCGCCCGCTGCCGATCAGGTTCCCGATGGTCGAGAGCGTCGGCACCCACAGCGTGCGCTGCTGCGCCATGCGGAGCAGCACGCTCTCAGAGAGGTAGGCCCCGTGCTCGATGGAGTCCACCCCGTTCTCCAGAGCCACCCGCACCCCCTCGGTGGATTCCACATGGGCGGCC